>Ga0256838_1000514_pt1 | contig 23287 bp, 25 predicted proteins | sample 4571419metaG_FD_185978 | JGI IMG/M metagenome (GOLD analysis project Ga0256838, IMG submission 185978) | Hydrothermal vent microbial communities from Guaymas Basin, Mexico - 4571-419 | ecosystem: Environmental > Aquatic > Marine > Hydrothermal vents | place: Mexico: Guaymas Basin | collected...
TAACCTACTCTTTCCAATTACCAAAACATGTTTTCCCGAAAATTCAAAGTTGTAAAAGTCTAAAATTTCAAACACTGCTTCTACAGGTGCTGGTAAATACAACGCGTTTTCATCAATAATTCTACAAAAATTCGCAAATAAAACTGCATCAAAATCAAGATCGGGATTGAGCTTACTCTCCAGCAGCTTTATACTTTTATCACTCAATGGCTTCAATATTAATGTAGGGATACGATTAAGGTTCAACTTTTTTACAGCTGTGTCAGCAAGCTGCTCCTCTTCAATTAGGAGAATTTCTATCCCCAACTTTATAGCTCTTTTTTTTATAACTTCAAGATAAGCAAGGCTATCTTCAGCAACTGAGTAAACAACAGCCATTTTCAAAGATTCAACATTAGCACGTAGTTTTTCCAATTTTCTCTTTATTTTATCAAGTATATTCTTAGCTACTATCCTACCCTCAAGCTTCATAAACGCTATGGAGCACCACCTTTCCTACCATGCAACTTAGTTCTCCACTATATCAAGTATCATCTTTTCTCTCTCTATCTTTTCAGGGAATATAACAACAGACGCAGCAAGCTCTTCCAAAGCTTTTTTCAACTTATTTTCATCGTTATAGTACAATTTAAAAATCACATCTCCCTTTTTAACCTCATCTCCAACCTTTCTCTCGAACCACGCTCCAACACCGTAATCTATCTCATCCTCTTTCTTTTGACGTCCAGCTCCCAAGAGCATAACTGCACGTCCAACTTTTAACGCATCTATAGCACTAATGTAACCATCCCGAGAAGCTTTAAACTCATAAACCTTCTCTCCTTTTGGAAGAAGTGAGTAATCCTCAACAACTCGTGGATCTCCTCCCTGACGCTCTATCATCTCACGCAACTTATCCAATGCCTCTCCACTTTCCAGTTTCTCACGCGCTTTTTCCCTTGCCTCATCTATGCTTTCCGCTTCATTAGCAAGGTATATCATCCAGCTGGCAAGTTCTAAACATTTATCTGTAAAATGAGGCTCTCCTTTTCCTTTTAAAGTATCTATTGCATCCATAACCTCAAGCGAGTTTCCAACAGCCCACCCCAGAGGCTCATCCATATTAGTCAAAAGAGCAACAGCCTTTTTACCTTCCATATCTGCAATTTTCACCATGTAGTAAGCAAGTTCTCTTGCATCCTCAATATCCTGCATGAAAGCTCCTCTACCAACCTTAACATCAAACACAAATCTGTCAGCTCCAGAAGCCAACTTTTTGCTCATAATACTGGAAGCGATTAAGGGAATACTTTCAATTGTGGCAGTAACATCACGCAGAGCATAAATTTTCTTATCCGCTGGGGCAATGTTTGCAGTCTGTCCAATCACTGCAATACCAACTTCTTCCACCTGTTCTACAAACTCTTCACGAGACAGCTCTACTCTAAAGCCAGGAATTGATTCAAGTTTATCAAGAGTTCCTCCGGTGTGCCCTAGTGCTCTACCAGACATCTTTGCAACTATTGCCCCTGCAGCTGCTGCAATTGGACCTACTATCAATGTCGTTTTATCTCCTACTCCACCAGTAGAATGCTTATCCACTTTTATTCCTACAATATCAGAGAGATCTACTATATCTCCAGAGTCACGCATTACTCGAGTTAACCACAATATTTCATCCTCATTCATCCCATTAAGAAAAACAGCCATTAGAAATGCTGCCATCTGATAATCTGCAACTTCTCCACTCACATATCCATTTACTAAGAATCTTATTTCTTCCTCAGTAAGAGGAAGTGAATCTCTCTTTTTCTTAATCACATCATAAGCTGTTAATACCATCTTTACCGCCTCCCAAAAGTTTTTATACAAAAAATGCCGTAAGTTTGAGAACCACCATAAATATAAGCTTGTACAAAATGTGAATTACAGGATTTAATATTCCCAAACTCAACAGCAATATAATTATAAAAAAGCCTGCAAAATCCATTTCAAATACATCCTCTTCCCAATTAAAAATAGCTGCAAGCATCCTGGATCCATCAAGTGGTGGAATCGGTATAAGATTAAAAGCTGCCAACATAACATTTATCTGCATTGCCATCATTCCCAAATAAAAGAGTATCATTCTCCCCAATCCCATCTTATACTTAAACATAAATCCATAAGCAATCGAGTACTCCACTCCTCCCTTTGCAACCAATACCATAAATACTCCCCAAAATATGGCTTGAATAATATTTGCTAATGGCCCTGCAGCAGCTACCCAAAATATTCCCCAACGTCTAGGTTTTAATCTGTAAAAGTTTACAGGTACCGGCTTCGCCCAACCAAAGTGAAAAAATATTAAGCTCAGAAGTCCAAGCACATCTATGTGATCCAGTGGATTTAAAGTGAGTCTTCCAGCCCTATAAGCTGTATCATCTCCGAACAAGTAAGCGACCCAACCATGTGCAACTTCGTGGAGAACCACAGCCATTATGTAAGCAGGAAGTGCTACAAGTAGTGCTACCATCTTTGCCATATTAAAAACCAAACCACCAGATAATAACTTTGAAATTATCCAAAGTACCACTATAAGTATAATTAGTTTTTGCAACTTACCCACTTTTCTACCAACTCCCTTTGTTTCATCTCAGACAATCCATTTTCAGAAGAAACAACTTCAGCAATCAAGCGCTTCTTCAATACACCTACCTCTTTTCCAAGAAGTCTTACTCCCTTCTTAGCTGCAATGTTTATTATATCGTTACCCGACAATTTTACTTGTTCAACTCTCTCTTCAATAACCTCAACCATATCAGTAAACAACCTTGAAATTTTCTTACCCATAGGACTCAAAATAATATACAATTTGTAAGCTTCTTTTAAATTGTCGATTAAAGCTAACTCTTTCAAAACTTCAATTTCTTCTAAAACCCTCATCTCCTTCTTTGTAAAAGCAAAACGCTTTGCCAATAGTTCAATGTCATCTTGATCCAATCGTGAGTCAAGAATCATGGACAAAATCGTTATCAAAAAAGCTTCATTATTAAATTCTTTTCTGCTCCGCAAAAAATTTTCAATCAAATCTCTATTCGGCTTTTTCAAAAAATGAACCACTTCATTCGGAACAAGATTGTACTCATATATAAATTCTAAGCAATTTATAAGCTTATCCTCATCCGCAATCCGCTCAAACTCTGATCTAATCCTAGCGGGGGTAAGTCTAGATATGTAGTTTTTATCAAGTAAAATTCGATTAAAAGTTTCTTCTTCAAACTCAAATTCAAAACGCTCTTTATAGCGAACAGCCCTGTAAATCCTGGTTGGATCCTCAACAAATGAATCTCTTTTCAAAAAACGTATCAATCTCTTTTTTAGATCCTCTCTACCCCCAAAGGGATCAATTAGCTCCTCAGGCTCTGGCCATAAGCGATAAGCCATCGCATTTATTGTAAAATCTCTGCGTTTCAAATCATCAACAATTGTCTCTGCTTCACTCACCTTTGGCAAAACTGAAGGTTCAGGATAATACTCTCGTCTGAATGAAGCTACATCTATCAACTTACCAATCTTTACTACAAAATACTCATCCCAAAATTCCATATCCTCAAGGGGAATATTCAACTCTTCCGCCAGAAGAATAGCAAAGTGCTTTCTCGAACTTGAAACAACTAAATCGACATCCTTAAACTCCTCTTCTCCTCCTTTTAAAAGCCAGTCTCTTACAACTCCTCCAACAAGGTAAAGCTCTACACCCAACTGTTCAGCAATCTTCTTAGCCTTCTTCTTCAATATTGGTAGATTTACCTTCTCCACCTTTTAATCCACTACTCCCCTTCTTTCCAAGAGAAGAAAGCACTCTTTCTATCTTAGAGGGAATATCACTTTCTGAAATCAAATCTATCCAACTTTTAGCTTCTTTAACCCTTATGAATCGAACATCATTGCCACTAACTACCAGAAAACCAACCGGTTCCACACTAACAACTCCTCCACTTCCTCCCACCTCTGGATCCCCTTTGCCGCCAACAGCATAGCTAAAACTCACCTTACTCACGGGGATCACAGACACACTTCCTATCACAATCTCTTCCCCTATAACCAGATTTGCTTTTGCCGTTTCTGTAAGCTGCTCAAACAAAGCTATTAGTGTTTTTTCTATCATGCATAACCACCATCCGGGTTATTTATCTTCTGAAGAATTATTTTTTTCATCCTCCTTAGGAGTCTCAGAAGAGTCCTGCTCTGAAACTACTTTTTCAACAACAGGTTCTCCTTTCTCCGTATTCTCTACACTTTGAGAAAGAGCCTCCATTTTCCTCTTCAAATCTTCTATCATTCTCTCTATATCATCTAGGTCTTTCACATACAATTGAGCTTTCTCTTCAAAGTCTGCTCTTTTATTCTTGCTGTATTCATAATACAACTGTCCCAACATAGCAAACTTTGCTTCCCTCTCTTTCTCCAATTCAGCAATTCTAAGCTTAATCTTTCCTATTTCCGTCAAACGCTTGGCCTCCTCTGTAGCCTTCTCTGTAAACTTAACTGTTGCGTCTTTTGCTTTATTTGCAAAATCTTTCACTTTTTCAAATACGTTTTTAAAATCCATAAATTATCCCCCCTTTTTACATACAGTAATATATTAACCTAAAAAATTACATTAGTAAATTAAAAGGGCAAGCTCTAACGAGCTTGCCCTATATTTTCATAGTGGATGGGAATCCTGCGAAACTCGTAGGAATCAACAGTGTCAAAGTGATAATTCTAAACGTCCATAATTTCCCAACAACTCCTTCATTCTCTCAAGACGCGCAATCTTTCCTCTCAAAACTCTTTTGAATATCCTAATTTTTTCCACTACCTCAACGCTAACCCTGCTGAGCTCTTCCTCAAACTCAAAAAAACCACTCTCTTTCAAAACACTTTCTTTATCCAAAGTACTGCCTTCAATACGCTCCTTCATCGCTTGAATTGAATTTCTCAAATAGATATAGTAGTTTCCCCACAATTTTTCAAACTGCATCAACCTCTCGGCATAACTTTCCCAATTTCCCTCTTCTACAGCCTTTTCTACATCAGCAAAAGCAGCCTTCAACTCACCCAAAGCCTCTCTTAAATCATTCACCTGTTTTCTTACTTCAAGAAGCACCTCACTCATACTATACACCTCTACGAACCTCCACAAGGCTTTCATGAGCAACTAACTTAGAAGGACATCAATCTGTCAATCACTCCATCCTCTATCAATTTATCCGCCAACTTATCAAGATCTATTTTGTACTCTCCACTTTCCAACATTTTCTTAATTTTTTCCACTTTTTGCTCATTTATATCCATGGTATTTTTTACAACATCAGCTGCTCTTCTCATCAAACGTATTTTTCTGACAGAATCAGCATTCTGCCCCATTAACCCTCGAGCACTTATCAAATCTGAAACGGATGCCTTCTTCCCTAAGCCTTCAGCCTTGGAAGTATCTACATCCTTACCTTTCCTCTCCAACCTCTTCTTTTCATCAATTTTGGTGTCAACGCGCCTGTATCCTCCACCTGATCCAACTCTTCCTATTCCCCCCATCATAGCAACCACCCTCTTTTTTCATCGGGTTCTCTCCTGAATCTCATTTCTCTCCCCCCTTATTTTTTCGTAATATTTCATCAGTTTTTTAATAGGGGCCAGCTGCCTTTTAAAAATTAGACAACATCTTCAACATTACTTTCTCACCTCATAGGCTTTACATCATCCCACTTCTCAAAAAACTCTACAAAAATCTCCCCTATTCTACCCCAACTTTTTACCTCCTTAAGAACCTCAGCCAACTTAGGTTTTTCTCTGTATAGCTTATATACTTTTTTCGCCAGATCTATCTCTTCTTTTAAGAATCCACACCGATTGAGTTTGACACTGTTGATTCCTACGAGTTTCGCAGGATTCCCATCCACCATGAAAAAAGGAGGAACATCCATAGTAATTTTGCTCATTCCACCAACCATGGCATATTTCCCAATTTTTCTAAACTGATGTACTCCAGCCTTTCCAGCTATAACTGCATAATCATCCACAATAACATGTCCTGCTAACATGGCTGCCTGAGACATTATAACTTCATTTCCTATAATGCAGTTGTGGGCTATATGAACATGTCCCATTAATAGATTTCTATTCCCAATTATTGTTTTTTCTCCTTCACCAGTCGCAACATGAATGGTTACAAACTCTCTTATTACATTTTCATCTCCTATTACAACGCAGCTTTCTTCTCCTTTATACTTTAAATCTTGGGAATCTTCTCCAATAATTGCATAGGGGTATATCTTGTTGCTTTTCCCTATAACTGTGTTTTTTCTAATGATGACTCCTTGCATAATTTCTGTATCTTTCCCTACTTTAACCTCTGGACCTATGTAAGCAAACCTTCCAACTTTAACTCCGTCGTCTAATTCAGCCCTCTTATCTACATAAGCAGTTTTATCAATATAAACTGCCATTCCTACCACCTCATATTAGTTGCAGACCTGCAGTTTTTTGAACTCATCTGCTAAAAGGGAGAATGTAAACTCTCCTTCTGTAACAACTTCTGCATTGACATAGGCCGTTCCCTTAACTTTGCAAATTCTTGCCTTTTTCATCAACAATTCAACTTCCATAATCAAAGTATCCCCCGGTTTTACAGGCTTCTTAAAACGAACTTTATCGATTGCTGCAAAAAATGGGGTAATATTCTTCAAATTAAAACTCTTCAAAACAAGCACACCAGCACTTTGAGCCAATGCTTCCACTATCAAAACCCCAGGCATTACAGCCCTATGTGGAAAATGTCCTGTAAAAAACGCTTCGTTGCCTGTAACATTCTTTAGTGTGACAATCTTCTTACCTTCTTCAAAGTCAAGAACTCGATCCACAAGCAAAAATGGATAACGATGTGGCAGCAACTCTTTTATCTCCTCAAAATTCATACGCCTCACACACCTCTTTGCCAACCATTTTACTTTTTTAGCAAGAGCAACGTTATACTTATGACCACTTCTTTCCAACAGCCATTTTCCATCTAATTTGACACCTGCTAAAGATATATCCCCTAAAAAGTCCAAAATTTTGTGACGTACAAACTCATTTTCCCATCGCAGAGAATCTTTAACAACTATCCCGTCCTCCTTAACAAGGATAGCATTATCTAAACTTGCTCCTTTTATTAACCCCTTCTTCTTCAAAAAACCCAGCTCTTTTTCAAATCCAAAAGTCCTGGCTGGGGCTATATCTCTCTTGAAATTCTGCCAGGTTAAATTAAATTTAAAGGTTTGAATTCCTATAGGTGTTCCCCTATAATCCAGCAAAAAACTCACTTCAAAACCAGGAGAAGGGACATAAGTTGCTTTTACTCTTTTTGATTCATCTTCCACTGATAATGGTGTCAGAAAATACCCTTCACCCTCCACCTTCTCCGCGATAAATTCTTCTATTCCAACATTGTCAATAGCTTCAGCCATTACTCTAGCACTTCCATCAAAAATCGGAAACTCTTCACCGCGCACAAACTCAATTACAGCACTATTAATTCCTGCTGCAAACAGAACAGCCATCAAATGCTCAACGGTATCTATCCTCTCTCCCTCCGAATGCAATGAAGTACCTCTAAAAACGTCAACTACATTATCTACATCAGCTTTTATATAAACTCCATTTTTGAGAAACCTTATTTCACCACTTTCATCAGGGTGAATTATCACCCGTGCCTCTTCTCCAGTGTGCATTCCAATTCCTTCAAATTCAATTTTATCCTTTACAGTTCTAAAAATGCCCTTCCAAAACCTTTTCTTTACATCAAATGGCATATCTTTCACAAGCATCTCCTCCAATGACCTAATCAAAGTAAAAGATAAATCCAAAACGCAAGTAGTCCTTATCGTAGTAATCATCTATCTTTACATACTCTAGCTTAATATCCAAACCGTAAACAGCTGAAAAATCCAAACCATAATACTTTGTTCCACCTTTACCAAAGTTGACATAAAATTTAACAGTCGGAAAAGGCTCCCATTCAAGTCCACCCATTACTCCATAGTCAATCTTATAAACTCGTGAATCCCCAAAGTCAAAGTACTGTTTTCCAACTCCTAACAACATATTAAAAGACTGATCAGTATAAAATTTAATAAAAGCTCTGGAAGATTTGTCAGAAAACTGACCTAGTAAATCGAAACTATCAGAGAGAAAATACCTGAAGTTAAAACCAGCGTTCCCTTTATCTTTAGATACAACAAATGCTCTGAGAGTAAAAGTGTCCGTTGACTTTAAAAGAATAGACATTCCCTTCTCGTAGTTTTCTTCATTCTCTGCATCAAATCCCAAGTAAAAATCCACCCTAGATTCTCCAACCTGGGGAACAACACCATATACATAAGATAAATTGTGAGAATAAACTACAAAATTAGTAAAAAAACACAATAATGCTAACACAATTCCCCATTTAAACACTAAATTGCCCCCCTTTTCAAACCTCCTCTTATAAATCCCTTTTATAAATAATCAGCTTGAGCCAATTCTTTTAAAATTTTAAACAACTCTGGAAGCTTTTCTAGGACTTTCTGAATTCTCAAAAATTTCATATGAGGAATCGCAGGATACCCAGAAACCGTCTGACCTGCTGGAACATTATTTATAACTCCACCTTTAGCTGTAACTGTAACATCATCCCCAATTTCAATATGCCCAGAAACACCACTTTGCCCTGCTAACTTAACTCTGTTTCCAATCTTAGTACTCCCTGCTATCCCAACTTGAGCCACAATTAAGCACTCATGACCAATTTTTACATTATGGCCAACGTGTACCAAATTATCTATTTTGGTCCCCTTCCCAATAACAGTATCGCCAAAAGTTCCTCTATCTACCGTGACATTTGCCCCAATTTCTACATCATCTTCTATTACAACTCTACCCCGTTGTGGTATTTTGTAAAAGCCATCCTCTGCTCTTGTATAACCGTATCCATCAGAGCCTATAACTGTTCCTGAATGAATGATCACTCGATTTCCTATTTTTGAAAATTCGCGAAGAGTTACATTAGGATAAATTACACAATCTTCTCCGATCTCTACTCCAACTCCTATATAAACATGTGGATATATAATTGTTCCCCTTCCAATCTTTACTCCACTTTCAATAACTGCAAAATCCCCAATTCGGACATCTTCTCCGATCTCTACATTAGAAGCTATCTTGGCATTTGAGGAAATATCTTTAACTGGATGCTCAAAAGGATAGAAATGCTCTAACAACTTAGCAAAAGCCAAATCTGCATTCTTGACAACTACGAAAGCACGGGCAACATCTTTTAATGAACCATTGTTTTTTTCTATATCTGACCACGTTCGTTCCGAAACTATCAAAGCCCCGACTTTTCTACCGTTATCCTTAATTTTTCTCACAACAGAAAGGTCTCTTGCAAAAATCACACTCTCCTCATCTGCATTTTCGATAACATCAACTTTAGATAAAACAACATCTTTTTCGCCTACCAAATTTAAAGCTTCAACAATCTCCTGCACTTTAGATAAAGTGATAACTTCTCTTGGTTTCCCCTTCAAATCAAACACTTCACACACCCCTTAAAGCAAATGTATGCCACATCTTTTATTTCAACTATTATTTTCGGAAGTTTACAACATCATATTACTTCATTACTTTTCCAACATATTTACTGTTCAAAAGTTTTATCAAATCATCAGTAACATCAATTCCACCAAATACCACAACTCTTCTATCGAATATGGCAGCCAATCCCTTTTGCTTGGCAAGCTCTTCTGCAGCTTTTATTATTACATCTTCAAGTTTCTTTTCATAATTTCTTCTCATTTGATCAAGCTGGGCATACATGCTGTCCCTCATCTGCTGAAGCTGCATTAATCTCTGATATAACTCATCCTCCTTCTTCTTCTTCTCATCCTTACTGAGCTTTTTATCATTTGCCCAACTATCTCTCCACTTCATAATTTTATCCTGCTCTTGTTTTAGTTGATCTTTAATAGCATTTTCCTTATCTTTCAAATAACTTATTACCTTCTGAGTATCCGTATAACTCTGGAAAACTTTGTTAAGCTCAGCATACCCAAACTTAAAACCACCTTTCTTCCCAGCAAATGAAACAAAAGCAAACAACACAGCCACTAACAAAACCATCGTCTTCTTCATACTAACCAACCTCCTTTAAAACGCATTTCCAAGATTAAAATATGTTCTTGTTTCCCCTTGAGCCCTTCCTACCTCAAAACGCACCATCCCAATAGGCGTCTTTACTCTTAATCCAAATCCACGCCCTGCCTTAATATCACTATCAGTATCCCACGCATCAGCCAAATCGTAGAATAGCACAAATTCAAAATTTTTGGCAAACCTCCACCTCAATTCTGAATTGTAAACTAAAGTTCTCTTTCCATTATAAGAGTATTCTTTATAACCTCTCAACGTATTAGCACCACCAACATAGAACTTTTCATAAACTGGTATCTCCCCTTCAACCAGAGATATGAATCCATATCGCAATCTCTGGGCTAAAATGACCTTACTCTTATAGACATCTCGATAGTACTTAAAATCCCAGAAAAATTTTCTGAAACCGTTATCACCTTTCAAAAAATCTCCAGTAAACGTAACGGTAAATCCCAAACTATATCCCTTTGAAGGCAAAAGCACACTATTAACTGTTCTTCTCAAGAAATCAAGCGACAATCTTTGAACTTCTTCATTATTTGTTGCCTTATCTCCAAGTTGAGCTATCAACTCATCTGCATCTTCAAGTTCAACCTTTTCATCCGTAAACCTCCATCCAAAATTCCAAGCTCCTTTAAATATTGGCTTACCAAAATATATGCTGTACCCCCTCCTTTTCTCATCATACTCCAACTTTTCATTCGCATCCGTATAGTAGTCCTTCTTAACTTTGGTGTTATAAAGCGAAAAGTCAAGTGTTCTCTTTTTCCCCATAAACCAATTATCCGTATAGGAAAACTCATAAGATTTATACCCACCAAATTCAGCTTGAACATAAACACGTTTCCCCAAACCTCTAAAATTAGTGTCCTCCACCTTGACATAACCTGAAACACCAGTAGCAGAAGAATAACCAACACCAAAAATGGTCACTCCTGTTTTCTCTTCCTTCACCCTTATCTTTAGCTTAACTTTATTTCCATAAGTAGGTAATATCTGTGGCTCAACCTCTGAAAAATAGCCCAAATCGTAAATCCTCCATAAATCTTTTCTAAGCTGTTTCAAATCACAAACGGATCCAGGTCTAAGCTTCATTTCTCTGAGTAAGACAGTTTTCTTGGTTTTTTTCAATCCCTCAAACTCTATGCTATCTATGATTATCGGATCAATTAAAACTGCAATCACATCTTTCTCTAAAGGCTTCATTTCAACATTGACCAAAACTCCCTTCTTCTCTTTATACCATGAAGCAATAGAGTTAAAAACGCGTTTTAACTCAGCCACATTCAATACTTTTCCCTCAAACCCTTTTATCTTTTTTCTCAAGTCATCTGGTAACTTTCCTAATTTATCCTTTATAACTACTTTCGCAATTCGGGGATTTTCCCTAACCTCTATTATCAATTTAGATTTTATCTTGCTAACCTTCTTCACACTAACTTCAACATAGGAGAACAAACCACTCTGCACTAACTTCTTCTTCACATCTTGAACCGTCAAATAAGTAAGCATATCTCCCTTTTTCAAACCAAGCAGGGACAGAAGCTTTTCCTTGGGCATAGATTTTAAACCTTTAACTTCAACTGAATCTATTATGCTAACAAAACCCGCAGCCCAAACTCTAGAAGTAAGAAGAAAGGTCACTAACAACACCAACACCAAATTTGCTCTCCATATTCTCCTCATTTTCATAGAATACCCTCACACTCCACCTCTTATATGCTTTTACGTCAAACTCTCCTCTCATCCATTTCTTATCCTCGTCTTCACTGTAAAACAAACGTAATCTGAATTTCCCAAACCGCCTGCTGAATACCCCACTGAATCTATCTGCAAACTGCCCAACTCCAAATCCATTATACGTCATAAAACCATATCCGTCTTCGAATCTTAAAAACTCACCGTAACCAGCAGCAAATTGAACAGGTCCAAGTGCAAACCTACCCTCTACCTGCCAGGTATTCTCTGAACCACTGAAACTCTCTAGCGAAAAGATTGAATCACTCTCTCCAAAACCTGCTGCAAAATCAGCCATCTTTTCTACACCTTTTTTAATATGTTGGACTTCCTCCGTTGAATATTTTAAATTGTATTTCGCCAATAACTCCCTCAACTCATTTCCCGCTCCCTGCCAACTCTTCAATGCTCCGTTCAAACTTTTCCTCGTAGAAGATAACGTAACTTTCAGTTCCTTCCTAACAGTTTTTAAAGTAACATTTAAATTTTGGGAAACTGAAGAGATATTTTTTGTCAAGTTAGAACGAAGTATTACCACTTCTCGGCTAACATTCTCCAAAGTTTCCTTTAAAGTCTGTGCTACCTTTTCCAATTTAGAGACAACCCTCTCCTTTGCCTCAGCTAAGTTCAAGTTTTTCAGATCTTCGCTGAATTTCTTTATATTAGCAGATGTGTCTTCAAAGTTGACTATCATTCCTTTGATTTTTCCCTTATCAAAGCTAACTACCAGATCCTCAATATGAGAGGATATCTTATTAAGAGATTGCAAAAGATTTTTGCCCTTCTCCATCAATTCGGTAAAATCAACCACTTTTGAAGCCTTAATAAGCCTTTTTCCATTCACTTCCAAAACTTTCTCAGCAGTAGCCTCTTCAATGGCCACTCCTTTCTCTCCCATCAAACCTATCTGAATAAGATAAATTCTCTTCTTTTCTGGGAGCAGAACATCTTTTCTAACTTGCAGTTTTAAGTCAACATAAATTTTACCATCATGCTGTACAAATCCCACATTACTTACATAACCAATATTTATTCCCTTTAAATAAACCGGAGTACCTTCCTGAATCCCCGTTGCATCCTCAAAAGCCACTTCCATCGAAGTATATTCACCAGCTGGATTAGCCACATATTTAGTACCAATCCACAATGCCAGAACAACTGCTAACGTAACAAATATTCCCAACAGTAAATCCCCTTTCAATCTTTATCCCTCCTAATTTTATATTTCTACACCTCAATTTTCATAGGTCCTTCTGCTTTCCCCTCAACAAACTGGCGAACATAGGGATTATCTGATCTTTTCATTTCATCAACTGTCCCATCAAATACAATATTACCACCAAATAAAAGCACTATTCTATCAGCTATTCTAAAAGCACTTTTAACATCATGAGTGATAACCGCAAACGTCGTATCAAATTCTTTTTTTAAGAAAAGAATTAATTTGTCAATATTAGCAGTTGTCACAGGATCCAAACCTGTAGTTGGCTCATCCAAAAACGTCAGCAAAGGATTCGCCACCAAAGTTCTGGCAAGGGCAACACGCCTTCTCATACCACCGGATAACTCATTTGGCATGAGATTTTCAGTTCCTTCCAATCCTAATTTCTTGAGTATCCAATGAACTTTTTCCTTTATAGCATTAAATCTTTCACCTCTTCTCTCCAACGGAAAAGCAACATTTTCAAATACTGTCATATAGTCAAATAACGCCCCTCCCTGAAACAACATTCCTAATTTGGGCCTTACTTTAAACCACTCCTTTTCCGTGTAATTTGTTACCTCCTCATTTTCAAAAAATATGCGCCCCCTATCAGGCTTCATAAGACCTATCAAATTTTTTATTAAAACGCTCTTTCCACAACCAGATGGTCCCATTATCACTAACAATTCACTTTTCCTGATATCAATTGTTATTCCCTTCAAAACTTCCTTTTGTCCAAAACTCTTATGGATATCTTCACCTCTTAAAATCACATTCTCCATCTAAACCTTTCTCACCCTCCATCAATAGAAAACGAGAGAAAACAACGTAAGCAAATAATTGGCTACAAGGATGGATATAATAGCAGCAACAACCGAAACTGTGGTCCTCTTTCCAACACCCATAGCACCACCTTCTGTTTCAAGTCCATTGTAAGAACTAACAACTCCTATCAAAATCCCAAAAACCGCTCCTTTAACCAACGACAAAATTATATCCTTTTGCATTAAGAGTCTTTTTATACTCTCTGTGTAAGTCACTAGCTCTAACCCAAGCGACTTAACTGCAACAAATGCTCCGCCAATTAAACCAGCAGTAAATGAGTAAAAAGTCAATATTGGCAGCATGAACATGAGAGCAAGAGTACGGGGAACCGCAAGGTAACTTTCTGGATCAACAGCCATGACCCTTAAAGCATCAACCTGTTCTGTAATCTTCATACTACCAATCTCAGCAGTAAAAGCACTTCCTATCCTTCCTGCTATAACCATTGCAGTCAAAACAGGAGCCAACTCTCTTGCCAAAGCAAGAGCTACAACTCCGCCAATGTAACCTGAAGCTCCAACTTTCTGAAACTCATGGCCTGTTTGAACTACCAAAACCATTCCTGCGAAAGTTCCCGTAATAAGAACAACTAACCACGATTCAACCCCAACTCTTATCAAGTTGCGCCAGAATTCTTTATACTCCCAGCGCAATGTAAAAAAGTCCCACATTACTTTAAGAAAAATCCTCGTTGTCCTACCAATTGCACTAATCATATTATCAAGTATAATCAATTTTGATGGATATGCAAATGAGAACAGAGTTATTTCTCAAACCAAAGTTGGAAGAAGTTTCAACTGCTTTGGAGAAGGTAGAAGCAACCATTAGAAGCTTTGTAAAATCATCTGAAAATTTAGGAGAATTTATCATTGCATTGGAAGAGATACTAGTTAACATAGTAAAATACTCCAAAGCAAGTTATATAAAGTTGGAGTTTGAGTTGAGAGAGGAGAATCGTAAGTGGACAGTATTTTCCATTTTAATTGATGATGGGGAAGAGGTTCCCAAACATATTTTAGACACTTCTCCTGATCTTTCCCTTCCGCTCAGCAAAAGAAAAATAGGGGGATTAGGATTGTACTTTGTAAAGAAATTGATAGATGAGTTCAAGTATGAGCACATAAACGGAGAAAACTTTTGGTTTATGAAGAAATATTTTAGTTAAAATGAGGAGGTTTATAACTGTGTATTCTAAACTACCGCTTTTGGCTGTATTCACAACTCTTACTCTACTGATAACAGCCTGTGGTTCTCCCGAAGTTAAAGTAAATCTGGCAAACCTAGAAAAAAAGGGTAATCCTCAAGAAAAACAAAAACCTAAAGCTATTGCCAAAACTCACAAAACTTCCACTCACTCCTCCAAGAAATATACGACTGAAAAGCAGCAAGTAAAAAAAACAACTAAAAAAAATGAAACCGATTATCGTCCCCAAAATTCCAATGACCAAAAGACTAATATTAAAAGTTCAATCTCTTTTATCCAATTTTTACTTACAAATTCGTCTCTTGAAAAACTAAAAAATGCGAAAACTTCAACTGAGTCCCAAAAGGCTCTAAAGTACTACTTGATTGCCAAACTTTCCAAAGCAGAACGAAAACTTTATAAGAAAAAACTTCTAAAACTTGCTAAAAAATCAAAATTTGCTCTCTTTTTAGCCTATCGCTTAGTTCAGAAAAACTCAAAAGCTTTCTTGAATGCAATTTCACTGCTTTCCTCCAACCCAACAGATGAGATAGAACAATTTGCTCTATTTATCTTTTTCAAAAGGATAGGAGACGTAGAACTTGCAAATAAAATATTTAAACTTTGGCCTGAAAAGTTGACAAAAGTAGTTCCCAGTTCCTATCTCCTTTCAAAAAGTGACTCGGTACTTCTTACTCCTCGTGTAATAAAAGTTGCTGACATTCCTTATCAAATCCCAAATAGACTCTGGACTTTTTCAATTGATCCAGTCTCTCAAGAGGTCGTCCTTGTCAGAAAAAATTCCCTGTATCAGGCAGTGGTTTCTATTGAAGATGGAATGTTTATCCCTCAACCAAGTTTTGTCAAAATTTCAGAAGTAGTAAAATACATTACTCCAACAACAGAAGTTCAAGAATGCGATTTACTAGCAACTGGTTGTATTTTAAAAGGAAATTGGAAATCCAGTAAAGAAGTGTGGATATTAGACTCCTCTACGGAAGTTGCAATGCTGAAAATTTCACAAAAAGATAAGACTTTTTTTCAAAACCAAGCTTTCAATCAAATTACTTCTAAGTTTGGAGACACATGGCTAGTTTCAAAAGATATGAAACTTGCCATAACTAAAAATTCGCTTTATACATTTTCTGTCATACTTAAAAAAGGCAATATGGAAAACGTGATAAACAAAATTCAGATAATATCAACCGAACGCTAATGCCAAACTTAAAATTTCTTCTAATTAAAATAATACAGGTAAACTCCCCAAATCCCTAAATAAGGTTCACAGGAAATAAAAGAGTCCTCTTCATTGCATTTGCTTAAATAAAATTTTTTATAAAAATTGTACAATTTAGCTCCATCTCCACCTGTAAAAATCACATTCATCACTTTGAATTTTTTCATCAAAAAATTAATGTAAGCACAAATAGAGGCAATATATCCCCAATTAACCTGCCACTCCGTAGTCATTCCCAATAAAGCATTTTTATCAGAAATACCGAGTTGATCGCTTAAAAAATTAGCCAACAGTCGATGTCCTTTGAAAAAATTACTCACGTAAGCTAAACCCGGTAGAATATTTCCACCTTTGTAAGAAAAAAATCCACTTTTCTCTCGCACGGCAACTACTACATCCACAGTTATAGCTGTCCCTGCATCAACTATAATGAAAGATTCCTCAAGCTTCATTTTCAGCACAGCCCCTAAAATATCGCATACTCTATCTCCCCCCATAGTTTCGTACACACCGTTTATTCCCATTTTTTCTAAAATGCTAGATGGGAATTCTTGAACAAGTTTCATCTCCACATTTGATAACTCCAGATCTAATTTTCCTTCCAAAAACTTCTTTAATCTGGAGATTCCCAAGCTCTTCTCACTTTTAGAATCTTCTTCCTCCGTACTAAACCCAGCATCTGTGACCGGGATCATCTTAATCCATTCAAGATTCCCAGCAGCAAAGTAAGCAACCTTCAAATAACTTCCACCTTTATCGAATACAAGCAAGTCTTTCACCGTTCTGCTCCATCCTCCACACAATTAAGAGCTTTTAAAACATCTAAGTGGTCATCTAAGTATTCAACCAGTTTTCCTTTTACAACTCGAACCCATCCCCCCAAACTGAGTTTTTGGGAAGAAGTAAACTCAAAAGTTCCATCTTCTGTCTCTACATAGTAAAACCAAACTCCGGCTCTTTTTTTTCTAAAAACAATTTGCCCTGAAAAATTCCTCATTTATACACCTCCCAAGTATACACCCCCATCTTCAACTATTATATCCCACTCTTCTAAAACCATATTCAAAACTATTCATTTAAAATTTACTCTTTTCAAAAGTTACCCATTCTGTTAAAATATATTATGGTTATTAGCATTTACTTTTAGTGGCTGCTAATTTTAAAATTGGAGGTGTTGGACTTGAATCTTGGAAATATTAAAGATTATTACAAGATACTAGGCGTATCTGAAAATGCAACTCAAGATGAAATCAAAAAAGCATTCAGACGCTTGGCTAAAAAATATCATCCAGATATGAATAAATCAAAGGAAGCGGAAGAAAAATTCAAAGAGATAAATGAAGCTTATCAAGTCTTGTCAGATCCAGAAAAGCGAAAGCAGTACGATGCCATGAGAAAAGGGCAATTTTGGAACTTTGGAGGTTTTGGTTCTGGTTCTGCTGGAACCCAAGGTTTTTCAGGGTTTGGTGCATCACAATCAGCAAATTTCGACTTCAATTTTGATAACTTTGGATTTGACTTTGGCGATATATTCTCAAGTTTCTTTGATTTCTCTGACTTTGGCAAAAAACAGAGGACGCGATCTTCTAAACGCACTCAAACCCCTGTATATCAAGTTGAAGTTCCATTTGAAGTTGCTGTAAAGGGCGGAGTTATCGAAGTTCCAATAACCCATGAAACGATATGCCCGGTATGTCACGGAACAGGCTCAGAACCTGGTGGTAAAGATATCAAGTGCCCTGTCTGTAATGGAACCGGATTTATCTCTAAAAATACAGGAAATTTTTTTATGCAATCAACTTGTCCTCGTTGTGGAGGTCGAGGGCTTATAAATACCAATCCATGCAAAACTTGTGGGGGGAGAGGAGTAGTTACACAAACAAAAAGAGTAAAGGTTAGAATTCCTGCAGGAGTACGTGAAGGTCAGATCTTGAGACTGCCAAAACTTGGTGTGCGACTTCAAGTATTTGTTAAGAAAGATTCCCGTTTCAGAAGAGTCGGAAACGACATATATACAACATATAAAATCAACGCATTGAAAGCAATTGTTGGCACTGTAATAGAAGTTGAAACTCCTCACGGAAAAACAGTCAAAGTTAAGGTTCCTGCAGGTATTCAACCGGGGCAAAAGTTGCGTCTAGCCGGCCTTGGAATAAATGGCGGTGATATGTTTGTAGTTGTGGAAATAGAAATTCCTAAAAATTTAAAAGAGAAACATCGTGAGATGATAAAAGAAATAATAAAAGATATTGAAAAACAAGGAGGATAGGACGCGTAGTTATTGCAAAATCACCCACTTTCACAAAAGATACAATATCTTTTACTTCTTCTCATTCTCTTTCTTTGTCTCTTCTGTGGCAGTAGAAATTATGGTTACATCTTGACGTTTTATTTCTACCCTCTCCTCCTGAACTTTTATTGGCTTTAGCCTTGCTATCTTTATCTTCAGAATTCCAGACTTACTTTTCAAAACTATCTCATCAGGCGTTAAATCAACAACTTTGTAACTAACATACACCCCGTTCTTAACTTCAATATTGATTGAATCACCTTTTCCTACCACATCGGTACTCTTAAGTTTTCCCGCTGCATCTTTTATGCCGATAAAAGCTCTCATTCCACCCTTAGCGTAATAATAACCATAATAGATAAAATTTTTACTAGCAATTAAACCTGCTGTAGTAAAACCTGAACTGCTACTACCTTGAGTAGCCCCCCCAACACTAGTAGAAGTAGTTGTAATTCCTAGTTCTGCCCTGTATTCCAAAGCTACAGATTGCTCTGCCAATTGTTTGGATTCCTTTAGCAAAGCTATTGCTTTTAAATAATTTAGATTTTCATAAGCCTTCTTAGCCTCCTCAAATTTTTTCTTCGCTTTCTTATAGGTTGTTTTTTGATATTTATCTTCTCCAAGTTTATTTATATCTTCTAATAACGTAGAAACTTCCTCTATTATCTTCTCTGCTTCTTCCCTGAGCTTAAGATTCTTTTTAACATCTCTAAAAACGTTCCTTACACCACTCAAATTTGGAGGAGTCACATACCCCTGTTTAAAAAGTAGTTCAAAATACACGGGGTTAACATTTAACCTTTCTAATTTCTTATCTGAAACACTCTTCAATCTCATCAACAAACTAAATCCCTGCGTTCCCTTATCTTGTAAAGATGTAGTTCCACTGGAAGCAGGAGTTTTTCCCTTTCTTTTTACAACCTTTTTCCTACGAGAAGGAGCTGTTCTTTTTTTTGAATGCGCAGTTGCCTTTTTAGCTCCACCACCCGACCTCTTTTTAAAAAGATTGGCATAAGCTGAAGATACAGGTTTCTCCTCCTTCTTTTTACCACAACCTGTTATAGCTAAAAGTAACAACACTAATAAAAAGCATACTAAACTACGCATTTTCATAAACTCACCACAACACCCCTTCAAACAATTCCTATCTGTTAATCCTTCGGAAGAAACTAAGGAGTTGCAAGGTAATCGTTATTGTATCACTATCTGGATCTAGCTTGTCTATTGTCAAGGAATTTGAATCCATCTTTATTATAGCTTTCCAAACTTTACCAGTTATAGGATCTTTCAAATTTATCATGTTCTCCAAAAACCACAAGAATTCGATGACTTTTATATAGTCTCCCTTAACCGTTATTTTAAATTTCCAAACCTGATATAACTTTGCCAAAGTTGCAAATTCATCTTTTTGAAAACCACTTTCCGTAACAACTTTAGAAACATTTAGTCCTAACTTCAAAGCCCATACTTGAATCTTTTTTATCAAATCCGGCCATACTGTCTCTGGTGGGAGATAGGCTAAGTATTTACTAAGCTCTTTCATTCTTCTCTCATATTCTTTACTTTTCAACTCTTCCTCTCTCTTCTTTTTTTCTAGTTGTATCTTTAATTTTTTTACTTCTTCTTCCAAAACTGCAAGCTGCTGCTGCTTTTGAGCCATTTCCTTTTCAAAAGCTCTTTTTTGTTCAAGAAACTCCGCATATTTCTTCTGATAGTGACTCCACTTTACATAAAACCACCAAGCATCAGCTCCAAGAGCTGCCAAAATAATCGATATAAAAGCAATTCTCTCTATCAAACTAACAACTCTGGTTCTCAATTCTATCTTCCACCTCTTTTAATTGTTTTTTTCCTCATCAATCTTCTACTTCTCCTCGCAGCTTTTGTAGCATTTTTCAATTTTTTGCTATCAGCATTCTTCTTTTTATCCTTAACAGTTACAACCGCTTCACCAAACACACGACCATACATACAACTTGCGATAACAAATGCTTCTCCAGTTGCAACAGCCTTCACCTTTCCATCACCTATGAGCTTTACAGCATTACCACGAACTTGCCAGCTGACATCAACTTTAACCTCATTTATTATTTCCTTCTCAAAGTTTATAGCCTTTACATTAAATTCCACTATCTCCCCTGGTTTCAAAGTAACATCATCAGGCTCTAATATTAAAGCTTGGAAGGGAACAAAATCAAAGGAAATTGTAAAAACACTCCCATAGGTTTTCTCATCTACAGTAACACTTGAAAGGAAAGGATCCTTTATTTGAGAAAGTTGCAGTAAATTTTTTAAAAATTGAGGAGCTAAAAAGCTTTCCAAAGCTTCACAGTCTAACGTTACGTGTAGTCCCCCTGTCCTTTTTGCCTCAAACTTGACATTTCTTATCCAAACTCCCCTAGGAACAGCCTTCTCCAATATGGTAAAAAATTCAAACCACGAAAATCCCCTCTCAAATATCAAGTTAAAAAATACTATCTGTTGATTAAGCTCTTTTATCCTCTTTCTATCAAGTAGTGAAAACTTCAAACGATTTTTTAACGAGGCAATTTCATTTTGCTTTGCTGCAATTCTATCATCTAATTCCTGCAATTTATTCTTCTGAACCTGCTTTATACTCGCCAACTTTTTCTTAAAAATCTCACCTATTCCCCAAAAATACACTCCTGAAAGTATGAGTATCAGTATAGCTCCTACTATCAGTCTCCAATCCCTCTTTAGTGGTTTGTATTTTTCATCCAGAAAATCTAATCTCAACTTCATCTGAGAAGCACCCCCAAAGCAGGGGCAAGTATAGCAACATCATCATCCGGTACTTTTTCCCCACTTTCCTTTACTACTTCCCAAATTTCTGAAAGCTCTACAGGTTTAAAGTACCAATTCTTTTTTACAAACTCTTTAAAATTCTTTAAAATAGAACCTCCACCTGTCATAATGAGATATCCTTTGCTTACATCCAAACGTAAAGAAGCAAGCTTTCTATCTATCATGTTGTTAAGAGAAGTCAAAAAACCATATAGAACTCCTCTTATCATCTCAAAATTTGGATTGGTTTTAGATAAATCATCTGGAATAATATTCGCTTCTTTTTTAAACTTCTCCGCTTCCTGATAATTCAACTTTCTTCCATCCATAAGAAGCTTGGTAACAGTGTAACCTGCAGGAGAAGCTTGCTGCTTATCCCCCAAAGTAATTGTTATCTGATCAGAAGATTTTAAAGAATTGTTGTGATAAATTTGAATTATAGCATCTGAAGCTCCAACATGAACTACCAACGTTAAATCCTGCTTATAGTCATCTTTCACAGTAAAAATATCTACAAAATTGGTTAAATTAAAAGTATCAAAATCAACCCCTGTTAAACAAACACCAGCCTCTGCCCACGGTTTGACTAAATCATAAAAATTATCGGTTAGAATAGAGGCCATAAAAACTCTAAAAATTTTTCCGCGTTCAGTTATCTGCCACTTTACTATCTGTTTTTCAGGTCCCACCGGAATAAGCGGCAATTCCCTCAACTGATCTTCAACCATTTGATCAACCATATCCTCTACTTTAGCAGGTACAACCCTTACAGCATAACGAGAAAAATAAGACGGAAGTAGAAGGAATGTATAGCTATTGCTTATTCCAAAATTTTTAACACAATCCTTAACATATTGAGCATAAGTATCAGGCTGCATCAATGCCTTCTCGCTATAACTTTTTCCAAATATTCCCTCCCCAACAGGATATATCTTGTAATCCTTTAAAATTATCTTCTTATTTGCCCAATCAATCTCCTTGAGCCATACAACCTTAAAAGCCCAACTTCCAACATCCACCACAACTTCTGTCATTAAATTACCAATCCCTCCAATAAATTAATCAAGCGTAACTCTTATAAGCTCTTCCATTGTTGTTATTCCTTTAGTAACTTTAACAAAAGCTGACATTTTCAAAGTTTTCATACCTTTCTCAACAGCCCTCTTTTTAACCTCATATAAAGAAGCATCAGCTGCTATCATCTCTCTAATCTCTTCGTCAACTTCTAAGACTTCATGAACTGCAGCTCTCCCTTTGTAACCAGTTCCACCACATTTATCGCAACCTTTTCCCTTATAAAACTTATGGCCTTCCCAGAGATTTCTGGGAATATCTGCAAATTCTAGCAGATCAATTGGAGGATCTATCTCCTCTTTACAATTTTCACAAATTCTTCTAACAAGACGTTGAGCCATCAAAAGGTTATAAGCACTCGCTGCAAGATAAGGCTCTATTCCAAGGTTTGCCATACGTCCAATAACATCAACAGCATTATTTGCGTGAACAGTAGAAAAAACTAAGTGTCCCGTCAAAGCAGCTTTCACCGCAATTTCTGCAGTTTCTGGATCTCTTATCTCTCCAAGCATAACAACATCCGGGTCCTGACGCAAAATAGAACGCAAAGCCGAAGCAAACGTCAAACTTCTTGATGGATCATTTTTGTTTATGTGCACTTGAACCTGCTGTATACCTTCAAATTGATACTCAACCGGATCTTCAACTGTGATAACCTTAACCTCAGGAGATGCAATAGTGTTAAGAGCAGAATAAAGAGTGGTGGTCTTTCCAGATCCTGTTGGTCCCGATACCAAAATCATTCCATACGGTCTCTTT
>Ga0256838_1000515_pt1 | contig 23261 bp, 9 predicted proteins | sample 4571419metaG_FD_185978 | JGI IMG/M metagenome (GOLD analysis project Ga0256838, IMG submission 185978) | Hydrothermal vent microbial communities from Guaymas Basin, Mexico - 4571-419 | ecosystem: Environmental > Aquatic > Marine > Hydrothermal vents | place: Mexico: Guaymas Basin | collected...
AGTCACAGAGGCTCTTGCACTTGTTACCTCCGCCGCATATGCTGCAGTTGAGTTTTTCCTTCAGCTTTGCAATTATGTTTTCATCCGACACGCAGTACTCTATGTATGCGGAGCTGTGTTGCACGCATTCACCTGTCCTTATGGGTTTTTTGATTCCATTGACTATGGCGTAGTAGCTGTTGTTCTCCCTGCATATTTCCTCGCAGTCCCCGAGGCCCAGCAGGTTGTGGGACATTTTCAGGCAATCGGTTTCGCATGCAAATAGTGCATCTGCATTTCCCTCGCTGCCGTACTTGTACAATCCTGGGCTGCAGCCCTTCGTCTGTCCCTGAACAAGCCCGGACTTACATATTTGGTTGTCCCATTTCGCCCCTTTTAGAGTTCCCCCCGCGACCTTCGGCTCGTCCTTGTTGAAATCCAGCGAGACAATGACCGTCGGTGTGACCGATCCATCCGGTGCGCAGATCTGATCGTACTTCATATTCAGCTCTGCGGTGACCGAGTTCACCTGCATGTACGGCGCACTCTTCTCTTCCTTCACCACGCAAGCATATTTATCATCTTTCCGCAGGCATATCAGCCGGTACCACGGGATCCCGTCTCTGGTGGTGGGATCGTGGCTGACGATCCTGACACTCTCGACGTTGCTTACACCGACATGTTGGGTGATCCAGTCCTTGAGGACGTCGTTTGCAGCGTTGTCCATGGTCAGCCCATTTACCAGGCAGGGGTATACGGACTCCGCAGGGGAGTTTGTGTCCAGCGATCCGGAGCAATTCGTCATGGGTTTTTGGACACCGTCGACGCTTATTTCGGGGGCACCGGCGTCGAAGAACCCCAGAAGGAAGTGCACCTTCTTTGCCTCGTCCTTTATTTTCTCCACGTTTGCCTCGATATCTTCCTTCGGTAGGAAGACCGGTATGGCGACGTTGGAGTCGAAGAGGCGCAGCACCGTGGACAGCGTGACTGCCCCTCCCTTCTGCCGCACCTGCACCGTGAAGTTGACGTCCTTCGTCTTCTCCGGGTCCGCCCATATGACGATCCTGTCCCCTGACTTTAGCTCTATTTCATTTGCGAGGTTCCCCTGCACGTAGTAATTGATCTCTGCGCCCTGCACGTCTATTTTGGAGGGAAAATCCTTCGTACCAAGGGCTGTTTCTATGGCATCCCCCACGAGCTTCCTGTATGCGGTCCAGAAATCGGAGCCCGTGCCGATGCGCAGGTTATTATATGTCATATCCCTTATAACTGCTGTGAGCGTGCTTATGGCATCCCACTTCATGTAGTCCGGAAGCACCGTTGTGGTCGTGTTCATGCGCACCTGCATGATCTCTGACATCTTCTGCTGCTCGTTCTGCGCGTAGCTGGCCGATGTAGCAACTGCTATGAGAATAAGAACCGTTCCAATCACCGGAGCGAAGAGCGAGAACCCCCTCACACCATAAAAAGGTAAAGGGGAATAAAAACCCTTAGCTGCAGTACTTCACCTCGCCGTCCTTGTCAACGCAGGCAATGCCATAGCCCTTGTCGTTTAACAGTTTCATCAGGAAGCACGTGAAACTGTTGCAGGGGCTGGTTCTGTATTCTTTTGTATTCGTGTTGTGGTTTACCTTCAGAGCAAGTTTATATATTTGAGAGGAGGGGGGGTTGTATACGCCTAAATTACATACGTCTTCTGCGTCTACACAGAACTTCCAGACCTCGCTAATCTTGTTATCGCGATCCTCGATTACTATGTTTTCCTTTTCCTTGTCGGTGCGTATATTGACGGAGTCGTTCAGATTTACCATGCGGACATCGACGTTTGCCAGTACGTGTCCGTGGTACATTTGTGGCCCTCCGAGTTCTATTGTGGCGGTTTTGCATAGGAGTATGTTACTATCCTTCTCGAAGAGCTTCATCGTGTCCACATGGCCTTCGAACGGGCTACTATCGATCTTTACCCACCTTGTTATTGGATAGTCTCCGCAGAATATCCTGTAGTATTCGGACTTACCGGAATTGTAACCATTTCGTATTGTAAACTTCCAGTCTTTACCGGGTACCCATGTGCCTTTTTTGGTTGCGCTGGTTATGGGAGTACATATGGTTGCAGAGCGTTCAGAAACTTCGTAGCCGTTTTCTTTCTTCCGTATGAACACCACTCGTATTTCGTTTTTGTCACAGCTTCCGTTCTTGGTAGATGCGAAGTGGTCAAGGAGGTACCACAGAGATACTGTGTAAAATTTGGCGAGATCAAGGCTGTTATCCGTCTTTTCGATAACCGCATCCCCTGCAAGTGGCGTTGCTGTGTCTGATATTATCGGCACCCATCCGGTTTCTTTGCACCCATCTTTCGTTTGCAGGCGTACCCTTACAACAACATCTTCTTTTGCGTTTCGTGGCGTAGATATCTGCACCATGTCAGTACCGTCGCATTCTCCTCTCCAGCCCTCCACATAATTGGAGTATATTTGCTCGTAATCTTCAGCATCCCTCTTCTCGGGCTCTTGCAGAGTAATTTCTATCCTGTTTGCGGAGTTAACGGGAACGTATTTACCGTTTGACAGTTTACACACGGTGATACTGATTTTTTGCTCCCGGTCGGAGTACGGGAAATGTATGCTGGTATTTTGGTTCTCGGAGGATTCTGATGGTGTCATTGTTTGTATGCCCATGTCATACTCTGTAAATATTGTTATGGTTTCGATATTTTGGAATAACTGACAAACCCTCTTCCATTCTGCGTCTGGTTCATCGGCGCTCTTGACACACAGGTATTTGGGGTCATCCTGAGTTACATTTTCAGCGTTTACTTTGATAGTTATTTTGTCTCCTACCTTGTATTCTTGCTTATCAGCAGATATGTTTATTGTTTCTTCTGAAGGGGCTTGCGGAGCGCGTTCCCGCAGCCTTAATATGATCGGGATAAGAATCTCTCCGCCGTTCTTAAGGGTGATTGTGAGGTTGCCATCGAATGTGCCACCCTCTCTCATAAAATCTGGAAGAGGATCCCATTGGCCATCGGATGTTGCAGAGATAATTTCTGTTCCTTGCCCTATACTTTTGATCTTTATGTTTAGAGAGCGGTATTCTTTCCCGTTCTGCGCCACCAGTGTTGCTTCGTAGATGTCTTCCGGATCAACGCCGAACACGTCGAATACCAATTGTAACTTTTTCGCCGTATCTATCTGTGGAAACGTTGCACTTCCGCCGGCGTACAGGCCATCTGCACTTCCCCACCCATACCATATCTTCACTACTTGCGTTATGGTGGTGGGATCCTGCACGCTGTACCATTTGTCCCTAATTTTTGCGACCACTTTGTATCCGCCAGTGGCACCTACGATGCAGCCGTATTCTGTTATGTTGTTATAAGACTCTCCTTCTTTTTCACATTTGTAACATGGGCCGAGACTTCCGTCTTTATTTACCTTTGCCAAATATGCTTGCATTTGGATATCGGAATGCTCGGCCGCACCGCCAATAACATTGAATTTGACGTAATACCCGGATTGCAGTTCCATTGCGTTGTCACATGATTTCGGCGCTTCTCCCGGAACCAATGAGATCTGTGCTGTAGTTCCTGTTATGTCTCCCTCGAGACTTGCTGCGGCAACAACACCTACCGACGCCAGCAGCACGAGCGAAACAAGGATATAGCCCAGTCTCATCTTTTCTCACCGCTATATTATTTTTTGCACCAATGGCGGTATGTTAATCCAACTCCCAATCACCACCAGCGGGACCTCCACCGTCACGTTTACCTGCTCCTCCTCCGTGCCTGTATTTGCTCCGCCGCTCCCGCCGGGCTGTTCCTCCGTCTGCGCCCTTACATAGTTTTTCACAGATTCGTTTTCTAGTTTCTTTGCAAACCCTTTTGATTCTGTACTTGCTCTCCCGATCGGCAGGTTCAGCTTCTTCGCAGCTTCGCCCCAGATGAACCCAACGCCGTCGCCGATCAGGGTCATGTACGCGTTTTCGAGGGTGTTTGTGGATTGCAGAGGTGGGATTCCGTAGTATTTCCAGCAGAACTGTGATGGTGATCTTGGATCTCTTGCCCCCTGTCCGTACAGGCATGTTACACGTTCGCCGGATTGTGGCTGGGCGTTTACACCTACACGGTATATTCCCTTATTTCCAACATACATCATGACCGGGAACTTGTCACCGCCTATGCCCTTGATCTTTTCGATGTCTTCGTTGTCGCCGCCATGTGCGAGCCCCGCGATGAAGTCGAAGTATCCGTCGATGTTTGCCCTCCCGTAGATGCTGTACCAGTCGTCCCCGATCTTGAACACCACAGCATCGTCCTCCACTGCGCTAATTATCTTCACAATCTTGCCGTTGCATTTGCTGCTAACTTCGGAGTTTGCCTGCAACACCGCCACGTTCAGGTGGAGTGCCACCGGATCGCTCGGGTTGCTGAGGAGCTCTGCAAAGGTTTGGCCGGTGCAGAATGCATTCTTATCTCCGATCTTGACAGCGTAGAGCGGCGGTGTCTCACTCTTTTCATTCTTTTTTACTTCAACCATGGAAATCTTGTTGTAATCCACTATTTTGGTGGTTGTGCAGCTGCAGATCCAGTGTCCGAGGTAATCCTTGTGGTAATTTGCTATTCCCTCGCAGCTTTTCTTGCAAATTTCTTCTCCGTACTGAACGTTGCCGTCCGGTGGCATAAGGCGGGTGGAATATATCTCCGTTTTGACAGTCCTAAACTTCCACTTCTCGCCGTTGGGCAGCGCTAGGAGGTCGATATTTGCCTCGCTTCCAGTCTTTAGCATCGACAGATACCACACTGCCCCGTGCTGCTCGCACCAGGTGTCTTCACAGGGGTTGTTGGCCACCGTGTCCGAAAGTCTGACTTTGTTCTCATCTGCGTTTACCTCATAGATGCATTTACGGTCCTGCCTGAGTTTGAATTCGAGGTTCCTCGTCCTGACCTCTGCCGGCGGGACGGGCACGTTTCCGAGCTTATAGTAGCGCCGGCAGATGTCTGCGACAGTTAGCTCGGGATTGAATTCATGGTATGCGAGTTCTTCGCCGTTGCACAGTAGGTGGAAGTTGAACTCCACAGGAGTGTCGTTCTCCATTGCTTCGGGATTCTCGCATTCTTCGATACTTTCCCAGATGCTAAATATATCGAGAACGGCATTTCCATCGGCCCCGGAAGCTGGAACGGACCCCATGTTGTCGTATCCTCCCTCGTTCTCCGCAAGTACATCCATCTCTACTGCCCAGTTGTCACAGCTATCGACGTTCTCCGGAACCACCACGATCTTGTTCTCTTTGATGTGCACGTCATTGATAGTTGGGTTGTTGTACTTGCACGCACGGGTGCATTTTTCTGCCGGTTTTTCCACCGTGATGTTCGCGGATTCCTCTGCGCCATTGCAGCTCACAGTCAGGGTTACCGTCGCTTTGTTCTCGTTATCGTACTCCATATTGCACAACATCGCGAGAGACAGCCCGATATTTAGGTTGATGGTGCTTTCATCTTTCGCGTAATCAATGTATATGTTGTCGTTGTTGTAGTTACCAGTTTTGCTAACGTTCTCTGCCAGGTATTCAGCCCCACCAGCAGTGATATTCACGTCTGGCGCGTCACATTTCCCTTCGATCGTAACGTGGGCAAGTTTTAAATAGCTGTTTTCGGAACCTTCTGGACCCATGTATCTTTGTTCTTCTACCGGATTAATTGTTATCGTCGGTTCGGTCAGCATCCTTTTGATGTACTTGCATTTATCTTTGCTCGTGCAGGTATATACGAAGATTCCTGTAATCTGACTCTGGTTATGGTTTTTATCTGTTGCCACCACCATGAGCTCATTCCCGTCGATGTACTTGTCTATTTCTAGCGAGCAGGTGGCTGTATCGTCGTATACGTAGTTCATTGGGCACTCATTATGTGCTATCCATGGGTAGTACCCAAGTGACATACTAATGCGTACTTTGGACTCGTCAGTGGCGCGGGCGTTTATTTTGATCGGGTTTTTTCCTATGCTGTCTGACCAGCAGAACAGGTAGTTTTTACTGTCTATCTGGTCAAATTCACAGTTTTCCGGATACATGACGTTGAGCTCTGGCGGTTTCAGGTCTACAACGTATTCTTCACTGTTTTTCGAAGCCTCGTTTTCGCATAAATCTATCACAGTTGCCTGCGCATAGTATATGTGATATTCGCCCTCGGATGTAACGAATATCGTACGTTTTTCACTGTTGATAGTGTACGTATTTGAGATACGCGGTGGACCAGCCCGAATTCCAAAATCTGCATAGCACGTGGACCAACCGTCGCCGCTGGAGGAAAAGTCTTTGCACTCCCTTGACGCTTTTATAGTGTTGTCTGTTTTGTCTATGAGGTTATATTTGATCGAGTTTATATCCTTTTGCTCGAGAAATACTTTAATTTTGCCAATCAGCTTGTTGTCCTGCTCCCCTAATTGTACATTCAGATAGCGATACATGTCAAGGTATGGAAGTATCTTCTGCACCGGAATAGGTTCGACATGAATTTTTTCGACTTGTTCTTTTTCCTTGTTCCCAGCATAGTCTTTCGAGTAGTAGTGTATGGCGTAGTCGCAACCCGATACTCCGCTATTTAGCTTTATTTTAGCGGAATCTTTATTAATGCAGTTCCAGGATATCTCCTCACTGCAGCCGGGCATCGGATTCGTCGGCTTCACCTCGTAGCATATCCTCTTGCAGCCGGAATCTTTGTCTTTGCATTTCAGTGTTATCTGTACGTCTCCATAGTATTCGTCGTTCTTTTTACAGCCCTTGAATTCTTTCGGCCCAATGTTTCCGCCGAGTGGCTGTACATTTAGTGTCGTCTGCGGTGCCTCGTGGTCCTTGTATTGTATATCCTGTAACCACCACGTGCAGTTGAGCTTAGCACTTGCCCAGCTGACGTCGCCGCCCATGCAGTTGCGTACAACGTTGACCTCTACGATTCCAGGTTCATTGCAGATCTCTCCGTAGACAATGCCTATGTTAAACTCTGCGATGCCTTGTTCTGGATCTATGTGTGTTGCGTTGAGCTCCACCCATTTTGCGTTATCGGGTCTGAATGCCTCGCCCTGCCTGTAAACGCTGTTGTCCAGGTACATGTGCACGTTTCCGTCTGCATCGATCCAGAACTTTGGTACCCATTGCCAGGACTTGCCCGTATTGGTCTCTATCTTTATTGTGCCCTCCATGTCTGCAGGGATACTAATGGCCGCCACCCAGTGGTATTGGCTCGCGCTCGCGTCAATCTTTTCCACGTCCACTGCTGAACATCTGACATTGGACTTGCAGATGGGTACTACGGCTTTATCGACGTCGTACGTGAGTGTTGTGCTGCCGGCATCCGCCTTGATTATTATGTTCAGCTCGTACTTATCCCCGATGTCCTCAGCACAGCTCTTCCAGTTGTACACGTTCACGTCGAGGACACTTGGGTCTGACTCGTCCTGTTTGAATTGCACTTCACAGCCACCCACGTTGACCTCTTCCACGTCTCCGACCACGTTCACGATGCGCACCGGAAGCGTCGGGACGCCCATTAGCTGGCAGAATGGTTCTGGTTGATTCTCTGCCAGTTTTGCATTTGCGAGGGCGTTGGGTTTCTTGAGGGTTACCTTTGCATAATACACCCTGTTGTCGTACTGTCCGCCGTATTTCTTTAGCGCTATGTTCAGCTCAATGTCCTTGTCGGAATCCACAGTACATTTGCCGTCGTGGTCACCCCAGTATATTGTGCATGGGTGTCCGTCTTTCTTCGCGTCATACTTGCCACAGCAGCCCGAAAGCGATTCGGGGGAGACGATGTCTTCGAACGTCCATGGCGGGTATGCGGGAGCGATTGTGAAGTTCACCTCGTAGTAGCCGTTCATCCACCGGGAGCGGAGATCATTTAGTTTTACTGCGGGGGTATCACAGTAGCAGTCATAAGGCTCAATGATATCGTATTCAATCCATCTATACGTCCCTCCGTATCCTACATTCAGCTCTATCGGCACTTTGTTCGTGTTTAGCTTCATCCAGTTTACATCGCAGTTTATTGTGTACGAATAAGGGGTACCTTTCTTGGTTTTTTGCTGTAGCAGGTTACATTTCACGGCATCACCGTAAATGTTGCGGTTGATGTTTACATCGTAAACGACAGGTCCGAATACCTTGGGTCCAAGGGTCAGGGTCTCATGGAAGCACTTACACTGCTGCTCTTTTATCTCGGGACTGAGATATGCTTTGCAGGCGCTTAAGCACCCGCTTTCTGACCAGCCGTACCAGCAGGTGGCACCTGTATCTTTGTTTTTCACGAACACATTCACATCTACATGATCAACGATGCCGTATAGCTTGCACCAATGGATCTGGTATACTTTAGCCTGAGTTTCGTCTAAGAGCTGATTTATTCCAACCCACGCGTATTCGGGGGTAATTTCGACGCCCTCGATAGTGTATGTATCGTTCACATCTATCTTCCACGTTTGGATGCTCGGTCCACTACACGCTCCGCTTATACCAAGTCTCACGATACCAGGTTTACATTTTGGCATTGATTCTCTGCAGAATCTCCCGCCCTCTGGTTGGATGGTAATGCTTTTTGTTACCTTCGCTGGAGTCCCGTCCACGGTTACTATGGCATTCACATCGAGCGATTGGTTGAGGAACTCCTCTGCGGGGTGTAACTCACAGCTTGCGACCCCATTCCCGACGGTACATTTGACAGTTCCCACGTTTGCCTCGGAGATGGTCCCTTCCGATGGGGATACCGTGATTTTGATCACATTGACGTCGCCCTCGCATGCCTTTGTCTGCGTCACTGTCAGTTCGATCTTTCTGCAGAACATCCCGTTGGCGCATTCTACCTTGATGCTCTTCGATACCGTGTCGTAATCTCTCCCCACCAGCACGTTTGCATCGATCGTTATTGCATCGCCGGGGGCGACGTCGTTAACCTCGCAGCGGGCGGAGTGATTGTCCTTGAGAATTGTACATGGTTCGTTGTTTGCATTGACCTCCACGAACGTTCCGTAATCTACCTTCACGCTGAAGTCGAACACGTTTGTCTCGTTTATGCAACTGCAGCTCGCCTCTGTTATGCTTAGCTCGGGTTTGACGTTGCTGCAGTCCGTTTCGGATAGATCCACCGTATAGCTGTTTGAGTCGCTGGTGCAAGCATTGGAATAGGATAGCTGGAATGTGTACTCTGCACCGGCCTCTAGGTTGCAGTCAAGGGCATTGACCTCGCCGTCGGACGTTGTATACACCGTGTTTACGCAGTTGTATGATCTTCCGTCGGGGGTGGACGTAATACTACCTACAGACGTGATGTTTGCCTCTTCGGAGTATATCGTCACCGGCACGAGGCAGTATCCATCGCTGTCGCGGAAGGGAGAGTCGGCTATGTGGTCAAAGGTAACATCGTTACATTTTTCCTCTTCTTCTACAGATTGACACGAAACGATCCACGTGTTCGTCTCGTGGAATATCTCGCCGGCGACGTTGATGTCTGCCTCGAAGGTGATTTGTGTTCCATTTTCTACCTTTCTTATGTTACACAGGGCATCGCCGCTTTCCAGCGTATAGCATTCGGAGGAGTTTTTGCCTATGATGTAGTTTGCATCGATGATGGTAGCTGCCGCATCATTGCTCACGGGGTAGAGTATTACATCAAAACCGTTGTCGCAGCTTCCCATGATTGAATAATGGAGCTCCGGTGCGAAGCTTCCCATGAGTTCGCAGATGTCGTCTGCTTGGATAGGCTGTTGAAGGATTTTGCCACCGATATTGGCTTCTATTGTGATTTTACTCCCCGAATACGGCACGTTGCACTCCGCGCTGCCATCCTCAAAAGTCCCACATTTACCGAATACCTTGTGGCCGTTCACAAAGGTGTATGCGTTCACATCTTCCAGCTCTCCACCCGTTGCAACGACGTGGATTATAGCGTTTCCATCAATGCAGGACGTGGCAAAGGCGTGAATCTCGGGGGTTTCCTTCGCGGGCTGCCCGTTCTGCGGGCATGTACATTTCTCCAGCTTCACAGTTTCCTTGGGGACGTGGATGCCGTCTATGTATACATTCGCATCGGGATAATCTGTGCTGGGGTTCTTGAGCACACATGTTGCTGTTTTTTTGTCGTCGGAAATCTGGCAGAGGATTCCACCAACCTCCGCGTATGTGAACATGTTGCCCTTCATTACGGTGAGCGTGACCGTGTGGATCGCGTTGCCCTCCTGACATTCGCACGTATCCTCGGAATTAAAATCCGGCACCTCCTGTTTTCCGTCGTTGTACTCGTTTATGGTTATCTCCACCGTTGCAGGCGCCTTGCACTTTCCGCCGCTGTCCAGGATCACATACGCATCCGGAGCGAGCGTTACGGTGGTTGTGGTGTTGTTCCAGTCGTTTTGGGCTTTTGTTACCGTGAATTCTCCAGAGAATGGGGATACCCCGTTGCTCTCAAGGATATTTACGATGTATCTGAAGTTTCTGCTTACCCCTGTCGTGCCTTTTACCTCGATCATGTTTGCCTCTGGCGGCATGTCTGCAGTATACACTACCGTTCCCGTGTATGGCCCGGGGCCGAGGCCGTCTGATTCGTGCAGGCCTGCGTTGCCAATTCCCTTTATTTCTACGTCCTGCGGGGATATGCTTACGCCCACGGGTTTGTATCCCGGTGCGACGAAGTTGAGGTCAATAACGCCGAGGTTTGTGGGTATGTTTATCGTTCCGCTGGGGGGCGCCTTTCTGATCGTACCTGTGCTGAATCCCATTGTTTTCGAGTAGATTACGATTGTCACCGAGTCCACGTCGTCCGTTACATTGTACTCCACGGGATACTCCGAACAGCCGGCGACGGGGTTCACGGGGCTGACGTTTATATGGAGTGGCTTGTTTCCCATTAGCCGACTGTAATGGATATCAATGTATGCTGTGTACGCATCTTCAAGGTTAAAGATAAGTGTGTCGTTGCCACTCGTCTCGGAGTACCCTTTGAACAAAGCGTATCCGACGCTGTAATCCCCCACTCTTCCCAGAATCTTGAGCTGAACGTTTTCTACGTGAGTGCGTCCGCCTTTGACAGAAACCGATGCACTCTCGTCAACGGGGGCTTTGACTGCGAACGGGATGTACATTTTGTATTCCATGTTCTGAACGAGGTTCTGCGGCCCGTATCTTGTGCCGGCGCGAAGTGCTATGAAGTCCGTGTATATTGTCGCCCCGCTTTCATCGCCTAGCAGCTCGAAGCCGTACGGGACCGCCGCCCGGGTGCCGTTTATTTCGACGGTGCCTGCTCCGATTCCCTCCGCCGCTTTGACGGGAATATAAAATGTTCTGCTGCACATGGTGCCGCCGCAGTCCACGTCGATGGTCTTGGCACTCGTGGTTACCCCGTTGTATGCCCTCACCGGCAGGCTGCACTTGCCCGCGCATGTTACGTTCACAACAAGGTAATATGTTCTCTTCGGTGCAAGCATGAACGTCCGGTGCCCATCGGTGTCCACGATGTCAGATATCTCCGCGCGGTTCTTTCGTTCTCCCGGCACGTTTATTGTTATCTCGCCGTCCTTGGTGAACGTGTATGTCTGCGTCTGGTATGTGTAGTTCGGGCCGTAAGTTACCTTGAAATGGATGGGAACGTAGGCGGGAACTTGCAGCAGGACATCGCCGTTGGGGGTGGTAGCACCGGATGCCCATACGTTTTCCATGCTGTCAAGGGCTGCAACACTTGCGTATACCGGGCTGCCATCCTCCTGGCGCCGGACATGGATTGATACGCTCACTTTGCGGCTAAGGTGTATTGTGACCTCTGTTGTTTTGTGCGCCTCTACATTTGCTGTTACGGTGGTGGGGAATTCGGCCGTGGGGTACATCGCGGTTATGTTCACATCCCCTGCGGGGACGTTCTCGATGGTGGCGCAGCCGTCACCTCCGACGTTGCCTGTTTTGCTCCACTGCGGCGATTCGATGCTTACGATCTGGTAGTACGCATATGGAACGGGCGCATACTGGTTGTTCAACCATGGTTCATCCACGCATATCTTCAATTTGCCAACTGAGGGCATGGGGGTCAGCACTACTTTTTTTGTGTCCTCCGGATGGATGATGAAGTATTCGGAGGAGTAGTATCCGTCTGCACCTACATATACATTTAGCTCGGCGTCCTCCGAATCGAAGCCAAGGGTTATTATGCCCTTGTCGTCGGCTGGGCCTGCAACCGGCGTCCCGTCGGAGGAGTAGAGTCGCGCTCCCTTTATGGGCGAGCCCGCTTTATTTAGAACAGTTACAACGGCGTAGTACTGCTTCAGATCCTCCGGGGGTGCGTACTCGTCATCGCCTTCGTACTCGGGAAGGTAGAGCGTGATTCTTGCGTGCGTTTCTATGCTGTGGTGGTTGACGTACATCTGGTTGGCAGGGTTCTCTATGGTAATACCGTTTATTTCCGGCTCGAATACGAGGCGGTACATACCGTAGGGGAGGTTCGGTAGTACGACCTTCCCATCCTGGAACGGAAGTTTTGTGACTACAACGTCGTTTTTATACGCTGTGACGGTACCGTAGACGTTTGTGGGTTTTATGTATACTACAATGTCTCCCCTGCTGTTGGAACTGCCCGTGACGGAGTTTGGCACGAGGTAGACCGTCTTGACAATCTTGTCGTCGCCGTCCGACCAGTTTATCGTCACGGTCTTGGTGCTGTAGCGTGGGGATTCGATTTTTACGGTTATGCTTCCGTCCTCGTGGGTTTTAATGGCAGATGTGCCGGATACGCGGCTTATGTGGAACACTGCGGGGTTCGTGCTGAACTCCTTGCTCTGGCCATCCCCCTCCACAGTTATTTTAACATCCTCTACCGTTGCCCCGCTGGTTCGATCGCGCACGGTTATGGTAACCTTCTTCGTCTCCGCCTTGAGGAACACGTCTTTCTGGACCGCGGGATCCAGCGTGAACGGTTTGTACCCGTCTATCTCCACGGAGACCGGCCCGTCAATGCCCTCGAGTTCCACCCGTCCAAACTCGTCTGTTGTATACGTTTCCCCGTTGATTGTAACCGTCGTGTTGGCGAGGGGCATTCCATCCGGGCCGTAGAGCGTTACAACGTATTTGTGGGGTATGGCAAAGCTCCACACTGCCCAGCCGATGCCGCCCACGAGAATGATGAGCGTGAGAAGGAAAACGGGGAATGACGGTACCCCCTTTTCCTCTATGGCCTCCACGAGACGGTCGGCGGGGACACCCCTCTCCACCAGCCAGTCGATGAGCGAATAGTACCTGTCCTCCAGCGCAAGGTACGCATCTGCCACACGCTCCTTTAGCTGCTGCAGAAATTCAGAGACCCCACTAGCCATGTGCCTATAATGGATTTACCACTATAAATAGGTATCGATGTTAGCCCCACTTATAGCATCCTGAGTAGATTTCTGAGCCCACGTGCAGCCATGTGATCTCCTGCAGCACGTGCTTCTCGTCGCCGGACACCTTACAGCGCTGGGACGCTGCCCTCATCTTCGCAATGGCCACCGCCCTGTCGAGTACGTGCTCAGGGTTGCAGTCTCCGCCCATGGTCATTTCCACGCCCCCGATGTCTTGTTTCTGCGGGTTCTGTGCGAACGTCCGCACAAACGCCTGTATCTTTGGATCGTCCTTTTTGCATCTGCCAATTCCGCTGCTGGATGCCCGTGCGACCTCCCCTACAATATAGTTGTGGTAAAGCATGTTGTACTCTGCTATCATCTTCTTTGCTCTTTCTGCCCCCACAAGTGTCTTTCCCTCCTCGATGGCGCAGTGGGTGGCACAGAACGGGTTGGAGGCGTTCCGCAGGATGCTATCAATGTCGTCCATCTTGCAGGAGGCTGTGCCATGGGTGAGCACACACGAAACGCTCACAGCTTTTTCGAACTTGTCTTCCAACCACTCGAGAGCGCTTTTTACCTTGTCCTTTATTTTGTTCACCACATTCTTTATGGCTCCAGTTATGCCCCCTCCGCTGTCCTCTATGTACTGGTCGCAGTAGTTGAACGTTTTGTCATTGTAGTTGTTTATGATGGTCTTCAGCAGCGAGAGGTTCTGGATGGTTGTATAGCAGTCCTGCAAGAGTGTTGCTTTATCGGCGTCGTCATCGGGCAAGTTGTTGTAGATTGCCTTATTGACATCTTTCATTCTGTCGATCGCATCATCTATGTTGAGGCTGCTGCCGTTGATATCATCTATTGCTGTTTGTATTGCTGTTTTTGCATCGTCCGGAATGCTATCCTTGCCGTTGATCGTGTCACGGATTTTTACCATGAGGTCTACGGTCGTTTTTGTTAGCGTTAATAGCGTGGTAGTGTCTGCGCCGTTATACATCCCCGGGATTCTTATGCTCTCCGTTATTTTTTCGTCCGTCTCCCGAATCCGCTTGCAGATGTCCTTCAAGCTGTCCATCATCTTGTTAGACTCCTCGGCGATCTTTTCCCTCCGTTCCTCCTCAGTCATACTTCCCGTGCCCGTCGCGGATCCCGTAGTTGTGCTTACGGTCCCTCTTATTCCTGTCATGATCCATTGCACGTTCTCATCGCTGAGCGGGGGTATGTATCCGCATTTGAGCTCAACCTCTGTGTACTGCCGCAGACACCCTGCCATGATTCCGGGGAGGATGTCCGCAGCCTTTGCAAGGATTTTCTTGGAGTACTGTTTTTCTCTTTCTTTCTGTGTAGAGCTGTCTTCCTCTGAAAGTTTTACGGCCTTTGTCACGGTCTCGTACATTTCCAGCGTTTTTTTGTAATCCACGTCGCCCTCCACGATGCGGAATTTGAACGTGGCAGGGAAGCCCGGATCCACCCTATACTTCTCGTTGGGGTCGCTCCACGCCACGATGTAGCTGTATTTTGTGGGGGCAACGCAGTAGACGGATCCCGTCGTGGAACAGCCGCCGTAGGATATGACTGCAGGGCTGTTTACCGTGTGTTCGCCGACGCGATCGCAAATACCTCCGAGCCCCATGAGTTCCAGTACAAGATCCGGTACGCCAAAAATCTCGTTGCAGACGATCTCCGCGAGGTTTATGGCGGTTCTGCTGAGCACTTTCGCCGTTTCATACCTTTTGTACACTCCGATGTCCGGTGAGATGGAGAAGTTCTCCACGCTCTGCACCAGTTGTGTCCCGTCCCCGTCTCTCATGTAGCTAAGATTGGATATTGCATCTGCGGTGTATTTCACGGCAGCCAAGTTCAGTATCGGGCCAAGCGTTTCGTAGTCTCCCCTGCACGGGCCATCCTTTAGTAAATCCTCTGCGTTGGGGGAGTCGATGTCCTGCAGGCTCTTTTTGACGGTATCGAGACGGTCTTTTAACAATTTTCTCACATCTTCGTTGTCCGTTTGGTCTATGAGCTTTTGGAGCGTATCGCGCTCATTCTCGAGTATTTTCTTCAGAATGGGCTTTATATAGTCCCAATCCGCCCCCATAGCATCGATAATCTTTAGGTAGTTCATTTTCTGATACGTGCAGGGCGAAACAATGCTCGCGTGGACGTCAGCATCGTCCTTCGAAGTGGCGAAAAGGTCCTCGAACTTTCCGCTCCGTGTGAGGGGGGTAACGGAATCGCCGTTGATGACAAAGGCATCGCAGATCGCCAGGTTGTCTCCGTGGCAGTGCCCGAGGGCGAGGGAAAGGTACTTGTATTTTTTTCCCTTTTCCATGAAGCTTTTTGTAGCTCTTGCAACCTTGTACGCCGTTAATATTCGCAGGGGCACGGGGATTTCCCATTTACCCCGGGGCAGGATGACATCGCTCGTTATTGCGGATGTGGACCCCCTTTTCTGCACAATGATCTTCGGAAGCTTGGTGTACGCCTCCGGACTGAGCTTTGTGGTGTCTATGATGTATACGAATGTTCCATCTGGGCGTATCTTGGCACTCACAGCGCCCTTTAGCGCTCCCGCCACTGCGTTGACGTCCCCCTGATACGTTATGGTGTATTCGTCGCCCAGATACTGCGTGCTCGTATACGCTGCGAGCTCGTCCACCATCTGACTTGCCACCCAGTATGTGACATCCTCCGACCGGGCATAGTCCTCTTCGAACCACTTTTTGAAACTGTCTTCAGAGTTCCATTTATCTTGCGGAGGCGTGATTATAGCTTCCGCGAAGAATTCATGAAAATGTGCGCGTATATTGTTTAGAACAGTACTGTATACGTCCATTTTTATGCTATCCGCCACTCCCGCCGTGTCAAACCTTGCCAGCTCGTCCGTGAGTGCGTCAATTCTCTGTACCTTCATCTGCTGGGCGTATATCGAATACCCCACCGCAATCGCGATCATTGCCATGCCGAGGAATGCGGCGAAGAGATTGAATCCACGCACGAGGATAATACTGTCCCCACATTTATCAAGGTTTTTATTGGCCACCGCCGATATTCTAACATGCGCCGGGTCTTCGTTATGCTGTCGGTTCTCCTTCTCATGGGCCTTGTCCATGCACTGGATGTGAATGCGATTGAGCTGAACGTCTCCCCCACCGTCGTATCCGATTTCAACGTGAACTGGGACGTAAACAACGCGAACGCCGATTGGAACCACTTCATCGTTTCGGTAGTGTTCGGAACCGTTGCCCAGACCGATCTTGATTATACGTGGAATTGGAGCGTTGGAACGGACTTTAACACCCCTCAGGTCGATATAAACGACACGAATTACTGCGCTGCGGACCCGGTGGACACGAACATCTTCCACTGCTTCACTACAGTTGCCATCGACGGGAATTTTCTGCGCAACGGGCGGCTTTCGGTGCGTATTTACGGATGGAAAACGGACGGAAACGTTTTCGCTTCCCCCGAGCAGAACGTGCATTTTGCGGGATACTCCGATATCAACGCGGTTCTTTCCGGCTACGATTCCAGCGGTAAGCTAAGGGTCTCTGTCTCCTTCTCCTGCGACGTCAATGCCGGTGCCAGCGCGTTAAAGATGGGTGCAAACGCGCCGAGCGATGTGAACGACGAGGGGAACACCATTGTACTCACCTTCACCTATCCTGCCCTCCCCGAATTCAACGATGTGCTCGAGGTCAACGTCGCGGATGTCAATGCGGATTGCAACCTCCCGATTGATACGAGAACGGTCGTCGCGGGGCTTCCGAACAGATACGAGCTGTTTACCCCCGGTTGGTCCTCTTTGGTTATTCCCACCGAGGTTGATGGGAATTACCAGTACACGCGTGACGCTCTGGATGATTTCAACGTTTACATCTACTATGAGGGCAATGGCTGGGCTCTGCAGCAGAACCCCGGTTCCATTTTTGCAGATGGCGACTACACACTCCGCGCATACGTTGTGAACACGGACCACAACGTCGTTGTCCCATGGCGTTACCTCAGTACGGACCCCGCCTCGTGCCCCGCCGACAACCAGTACATCACCCTGTCTGCTGGCTGGTCTTTGGTCCCCGTTTACTGCTATGACGGCTCCGATACGTGCTCCGAGTACAACAGCACCCTCTACGGGCTTTCTTTCCTTGAGTTTAATACGGAAATTCCGCGGGGAATCCAGCGCCCGTTCTTCTCCTTCATTGCGGAGTGGAATGGCTTTGGGAACAGCCCAACACCTGTCTACAGCTTTGACAGCGCCCCGCAGGTAAGTAACGGTGCCGCATACTGGGTCTGGGTCAATCCGAACTGGGTACAGGGCGGCATAGTGGTGCACTACTACGGTAGATGCGTGGTGCCGCCAGGCTTTCCTCCCGGCTGAGGTGATTCGGTGAAGCGCGCAGTTTTCCTTGTTTTTCTCCTGTTTTCCATTTCCCGCGCCCTCGCAGGGAGTGTCCCGTCTCTGCCAGCCCTGTACTGGGGAGAGGTGAACGCTGGCTGCAATTTAGTGGCTTTAGCGCCCGGGATTGTTATACGGGCAGAGTACAACGGGGTTCTCGATTCGCTTCCTCTCTTGGACGAGGGTAACAACGTCTTCCGCTTCGGCGGCCCGGCCGCCTCTGACGATAAGCTCCTCGTCTCGGGGCTGGCGGAGGGTGCAGAATTTAACCTGACGCTGTACTACTCTTCCCGCGTCGGAGCCTTCCTACTTGGTACGGAGGATTTCAACGCGGGGGAAGTAAAGCACATACACTTCGAGCTTAACTCTTCTCAGTGTTCCTCCCTCTTTCCCCCCGCGACGTACCATATCACCGTTACGCTCCCCTCCGACTGCAGCGGTTCCCTTTCCGACACCACATTTTACGTTTACTATGGTAGCACCAAACTGAAGTCGCAGCAGTTGGACGGGGACAAGGAGGATTCCGTCGATATCACGGTTGACGGTTATTCCAACTCGATTCCAGAGGGAAAATCCATAACCTTCAAGGTGTGCAAGGGGGACGGCTGCGACTCGGAATCGACCTCCTATAACTACGGAGAGGAGGCTAACATCTCTTTTTCCGTGTCGTGCTCCTCTCTGTTCTCATCTTCAACGGAGGAGACGTCACAGGAGGCGGCAGCATCGACGGACACAGACACGACAGCGGAGCAGACCGCAGCGTCTCAAACTACCACCACGTCGGAAGAAGAAACGGAAGAGAAGACTACTGCTGTGAAGACGACTACTTCCGGTCCCCCTGAAGTTTCGGTGCCCCCCGACGAGCAGAACAAATCGCTTGTCGAGGACGTCGTCGATAAGGTCAGCAGGGAGTCGAGGAGAATCCTCGGGATGCCACCGGACGTCGCGATTATCGTGGCGATTCTCATAGTCATGGTGATTGTTGCAGCACTTCGTTTCATTCTCTGATTTAATTCTTTTCCCTCTCTTGAAACCTGGCGGTTGGGCCCGTGGCCTAGTCTGGATATGGCGTCGGCTTCCGGAGCCGAAGGTCCGGGGTTCGAATCCCCGCGGGCCCGCTATCCGCCCATTTCATTGTGCCGCGAGTTCGTATAACGGGGGCTTTCAGCCCCGTATACTCAATGGCCTGTCGAGCGCTAGCGAAGAGGGGACGGCGCAGGTGGATGCAAAGCTCTCCTGAGTCTCCGTGGGCCCGCTCATAAATAGCCTTATCGCCTGCTACTCCCTGCCTTCCTCTGCAACCCCGCCGTAGCCCACGTATATTATTCTGTCTGCTCCGATGACGTCCAGGACGTCTGGGCGATGCACGACGAGTATTGCGGTGATTCCAAACTTCCTTGCAATCTGTGAGATTTTTCTGGCAACCTTTCGCGCTGTCAGCGAGTCGAGGTGTGCGGCGAATTCATCGATGATTATAACGTTGGGCCGCTCCGCGAGGACCGATGCTATCTTTGCGCGCTCCTTCTGACCGGTTGATAGCTGGGAAAACTTTGCCCTGTAGAATACAGCATCGCTGAGTCCGCTCATGTTCAGAACTTCAATTGCAGCGACAATATCCCCCAGTTTTGCATACATGTGCTCCAGAAGGGTCTCATCGCCGAATGCAGGCTCCACCTCCCAGGGAATAAGCGTTGCAATCTTTGCGTTATCCGGCAGCACCACTTTTCCCCCGTCCGGCTCGTCCAGTCCTGCTAAAATACGGAGGAGCGTTGTTTTTCCCGCGCCGGAAGCCCCCACAACTGCCACAATTTCCCCTGGTCTGATTTCTAGGTTCACATCCTTCAGTACGTATTTCTGCACGCGCCTCCTGTCCACGCCGAATGCGAGAAGCACATCCCTGATTTCGTCGGGCAGTCCCTCGACGTCTAGCACATTCTCGTAGTATTTGGTGACGTTTTTCAGGACAATCGGCGATGATATTGGCGCTTCAGGGCTGTACGCTTCCCTGTAGAGCCTGCCACCGTGCTCCCTTGCCACGGGGTCGCTCTGCAGGAACCCTTCAATTATGAGCTTTGCCTCTTCCGTGAGCGGGTAGTATAGGACGGGCCGCCCGGATTTGGTCTCCCAGAGGTACTTGAAACCGACACGCTCGAAGAAGGGGTTGAACCTGGCCATTTGGGCAATTGTCTCGACGAGGTGTTTTTTCTTCTTCATCTCCGGTGCGCGTCTCTCTGCTACCCATTCGAGCGCAGTCCTTACCGCCAGCATGCCTAGACCGTCCCCGCGGTAGTCCGGATGGATTACAACCCGGGATATCCTGGCGGCTGCCGTATTGCACTGTTCAACGGCCAGCCTCCAAATCTTGCTGAATAGCTGCTTTCTTTCTATGCCCCTGGCCCGTGATAGCTCTTTCATGAGCTTCTCCGGCCAGTACGTCGGGTGAAACCACTCAACGGGGAATACCTGCTCGCGTATGTTCTTCTGCACGGTTCCGTCAGGCAGGCGCCTGTGCATCTTTGGAATGGGCGGGTCGATGCGCACGTAACCAACAATTTCCGGCTCGTACGGTTTCCTGTCAATGAGGCGGAGTACGATAAAGCGTGATACGGGCAGAGAGCCCTTGATTTCCACGAGCTTTGCGTTGGGGCAGTCGGGGCGGACATTTGACTCGATGAGCTCCCCTGTTTCTGGACAGGCCCATATAGCAACGGTTTCCTTCTTCGATGCGTAATGGTATTGTTCCAGCTCTGCTATACGCTCAAAGTCCCTTTCTCTAACCGCTTCCTCCACGCGTACCCTGTACGTGTAGAGCGTCTTGCCCGTTACGGGGTCCTTCTTTTCCAGCTTCACTTCCCTCGCAAACGGTGGCCATACCTGTACCCACTCATCGTCCCATCTTCTCCAGAGCTCGTACCTCCAAACAGTTGGGTACAGCGTTTCTGCCCTTATCTTAATCTCTTCTCCGTCCTTGAGCCACTGCGCAAAGGACCCCGGCAGCAGGAGGTGTATCTCCCCCTCCTCTGTCTCAACATCTACGTACCCCCTCCACCTGAATGAGTACCTCGGGACGTAACGTTTCACGACTCTTCCAAGGATTTCCATATCTCTTCCTCCTTTTCAGGACTTATTTTCACCCAGATTTGCGCTCCCGCAGGAATTTCCACATCTACCGGCTCCTTCAACTTTCGCGCATTTTTCATCACCCATGCAAAGAGCGTTCGCTTCCCGGCACCGTAGGAGAGAATTTGCAGGGGGTCTGCGTAGTGTTTATCCACGAGCGCAGCCATTTCATCGACCGGAAGCTCTATGACGTCCACGAGGTCCGCGACTCCAATGATTTTGCCACCGGATATTATCGCGACAGGTCCCCTGTACCTCGTTCTTGTTCTTCTTACCTCCCAGCGCTTTTTTCCCTCCACAATGAGCGTTGCCCACGGCTCCCTCACGATGAGGCCCTTCACAACAATATTCTGTCCAGATGATATTTTAACGGGAATGAGTTTATTCTATCATGGGTATGCGCACCGTTAAGCACCCCTTCTATCTGAGCCCTGAGAAATTCAGGAATCTTGTGGAGCGGCTCGTGGAGGCGCTCATCGAATACCATTTTGAGAAGGGTGTGGGGCACCTCCGTCAGGGCCAGTACCTTGTTTTGCACAGGGTTGCAGAGGGGGAATACCACATTCCCGTGATGGTGCACGTTAAGAAGGGTTACAGCGGGCTGGAGGTGTACGCCCACCCCCTGCCAATTGAGAAGGGCGTTGCGGAGGAATTAAAACGAAGGGGTGTCAGTACGCCCTACGGTGTTTTTGCGCTGGACTATCTCCTTGAAACGTTGAGAAGAGGTGAACACGCGGCGGACGTCAGAAAGGCGGAGTACATCCACGTCCCGATTACCACATTTCGCTCGAGCATTCGGTACCCGCCCCTTCGAGAGTACGCGGACTACTACGTGGCCAACAAACTCCTTCAGCAGCGCGAAGACGGGAAAATTGTCTTGGATACCGGGCGGGTCTTTGTCGGTGAGTATCACGAGGACAGAGGGTGGATTTTAGAGCCGTTCCACCCTGAAAAGCACGATGTTCGCAGTTTGAAGACCGTTTATGTGGATAGCCCGGATTTCCAGCCCGTGGCGCATGTCGGAAATGAGAGGTACATGGAGATTCGCAGGCGGGTGGTACGTCGCAAGGGCGGGGTGCAGAAACACTTCTAAGGTGTCCAAGAATTTGTGAATCGGGAGTCCTCGACAACCCTTTTATACCCTCTCCCCAAAACTATAACTGCTGGCTGCCGGTGCCGGGGTGGCGGAGCGGCTACGCGTGGGACTGCAGATCCCATTTACGCGGGTTCGAATCCCGCCCCCGGCTCATACTTACCGAATTTCATTTAGACTCTAGCTTCTTCAGGTATTCTTCGCTCTTTTTCCAGTCCCAGAACCTCTGAATCTGCTCCCGGATGACACGGGCGTAGGCGTAGAAGACGGAGACGAGTATGATTGCGATGGCGGTTTTTATCTCCTGCGACGGGTTAAATAGGAGGATGTACGTGACTGCAGATGCTCCGACGGCAAAAATCGTCTCTATATTTCCCTCCTCTATCGCGTACCACTTTCCAATGTCCTTTCTCCAGTCTGTCGGGTTCATGGCGATGTAGAACACCGCGAAGAAGCCCAGAGCAATGGGGACCATCTGCCACGCATTAACCAGTAGCCAGCCAATCGTTGCGGCCATGCCCAGCCCCGAGCGAATTCTTCGGAACTTGAACTTGACTGGAATCATGAAGATGGAGAAAATATGGCCTACAACGCCGAACGCTCCAGCTACGGGCCCCCAGAGAATGGTGGGGATGATGCCCTTGCTCATATCGAGTACTAGAGCTACGAGGAAGGCGGTAAAGCTTCCAGTGACGAGTCCCACATTCGAGGCACCCACGTTCTTCGTTCCCTCTCTCGTTATATCCACGCGCTTCCACAGGTACGCCACGAAATAGGAGAAGGGTATCGAGCCGTACAGGTATGAGAGGATGTACGCGAGCCATGCCTCCATGATTTAATATCGCCTCCGATGTTTATAGCATTAGAGAATGGTGTTCGTCAATTCCCGAACAGCCTCGTCGCTGAGGAAGAGCGGTAGCATCACGGTGAGTATGATTGCTACGAGAAGAGCGGATTTCCACGCGCTTAGCTTGTGTATTTCTCTGAACGTTACCCAGAACATCCCCAGCTCTGCCGCGATGAATGCGTAGTAGAGCAGCGTTCCCCACGCAAACGCCTTTCCGAGTATGAGCCCAACTACTTGAAGCACGAGGATGGGCAGTTTCCACCAGGAAACGAAGCCCACGTGCCTCTCATAGGATGCACGCCCGCCAAGAATCTTTGCGAGGGCGTATATGGAGCCGCCGTCTATTCCGAATATGTCGACGTAAAAGAAGAGTGCCCCTGCGATGAGGACTTCAGGGTTTATCCGCATGCCGAGAATCCACGCGAGCGTGAGCCCCACAACAAGCATGACGCCGTACCACAGGATTACGCGCTTAAATGCAGTCTT
>Ga0256838_1000516_pt1 | contig 23259 bp, 28 predicted proteins | sample 4571419metaG_FD_185978 | JGI IMG/M metagenome (GOLD analysis project Ga0256838, IMG submission 185978) | Hydrothermal vent microbial communities from Guaymas Basin, Mexico - 4571-419 | ecosystem: Environmental > Aquatic > Marine > Hydrothermal vents | place: Mexico: Guaymas Basin | collected...
CTCTACAGGTAATTGTGAAGAGACATATACTTTCTTCTCTACGCTCTTGATAACGAGTTTATCATCTGGGGTATTCTGTATATCAGAGCCAGCTTTTATAATGACAACTCCTATAACATAGTAATTGTCTCCCTTAACCTCTGCCATTGTTTCGGCTACATCCTTATCATCATCTGGAACAGGTGTATATACAAAAAAGTAAGAAGTATTGCCACTAACATATGATTTTACATATGCCACATCGGCCATTCTCTTAGAAGAATTATATGGATAAGATTGTAGAGCCAATTCTTTTTGCTTCTCAACCATAGCGTTATAACCGTCTTCATCTGCAATAAGATCAGCATTAGTTTTACCCTCATACTGTTTAAACAGATCATAGTATGTAGAAATATAATTGTCTGTCCACTTTTTCAGAGCATTGAGATTAGACGAATAACCAACATTCACGGAACATGCCGAAAAAACGATAAAAACAGAAAGCACAATAAGTACAGGTACAAACTTTTTCACCATAATCATCTCCCTTCTAATTCAATAATAACACCTATATACAAAAAAGAGGGGCCATAGGGCCCCTCTTTTTTTGAAGACTGATTTCTACTTTTTATTTACCAGTGTCACCAGCAGGCTGAGGTGGTTTCTTCACCCACGGTTTGGGTCTGAGTAGGTCAGACTGGGGGTTCTTATGCCATGTACGCACCTGACCAGAGGCGTATTTCCACTTTTCAGCACCGGGGAAAAAGTACCTATGGTCTCTGGCATCTTTGGTAACCCATGCATAGTTATCGGTCATTGTCAGAGAACCACTGGGACATACATCAACACACAAGGCACAGAATGTACATCTACCATAGTCAATCTGCGGACGCTTGTTAACACCTTTGGCACCTATCTCGTCAAGAACCTCCTTGGGTACTTCCTTCATCTCAATGGCCATAGCAGGACATATACGGGAACAGTTACCACAACCAATACACTTTGTCCAATCGTTATCATGAACACCACGATAAACAGACTTACCCTCTCTGGGATCGGCAAAGTCTGGCCAACGGGGCCATACCTTGTCAGGCACCCTAACAGTATGTGGTTTTATAAACAGAAACTTTAGTGCTCTTAGTGGTGCTAAATATCCTATCACCCTTCATCACCTCACTTATCCAAGTCCGGTGGGCATATATCAAAGGAACCGTCAATCAAAGAGAAGTCTGCAAGCTGCTGACCAACGGCTATATCTTCCATGAGCACACCGGCATGAGAGGTTGTTGGTCCTCTAACAAATACCCTGTATGGATTGAAGCCACCATCAGACCATACATAGTAACCAAATTCACCCTTGGTAGACTCTATATGCACATATGCCTCACCCGGTGGCACCTTAAACGCCAAACCGCTATATGGCTGGTGAATATGCGGTGTATTGTCTTTTCTCAACTTATCTATAAGCTGTCTAAGCAGATCTATAGACTGTTCTATCTCTCTCCTCCTCACCATAAACCTTGACCAAGCGTCACCGTACTTCTCAGTAACAACTTCAAAGTCAAGCTCATCGTATGCGGCATATGGATCAATTTTTCTTAGATCATATGGCACACCAGTAGCCCTGAGGTTTGGACCGGTAACACCGTGTTCCATGGCATATTCAGGGGTGATGGGTGCCAAGCCGACAAGTCTTCGCTGGACCACGGCATTTTTCATGATAAGCTTATCGTATTCTTTTAGTCTACCCTCAAGGTACTTCAATGTTTCCTCCAGTTTATCTAACCATCCTTCTGGTATATCTCTTCTAACTCCACCGGCAATCATGAAAATATGGTAAACACGGGCACCGGTCAGTGCCTCAAAGAGATCAAGAATATAGTCTCTATCACCAACCGACCATTGTGCCAGTGGATATACACCAACACCACCACCCATAGATGAAAGGTACATTAAATAAGAGGAAATACGAGCCATTTCCAAGACAACAGTTCTTATATATTTAGCCCTTGGTGGTATTTCCCAACCGGCTATACGTTCAATAGCTGCATTGTATGCATATTCATTAACATCTGGCTCGGGAACACAAACACGGGGTATAAGGGCTATATTGTTAATCCATGTTCTGCGTTCCATAAGTTTTTCAAAGGCACGGTGAAGATAACCTGGTACAATCTTTGCCTCAAGAATAATCTCACCATCAACTTTCAAGATATAGGCAAAGTTTCCGTGAATACCAGGGTGCTGTGGACCTAAGTGCAAATCTGTTGGAAAGTCATATGTGACAACAAGTTCACGAATTGGCACCCTCGTCACCCCCTGTCTCCTGTACTGTTGGCTGTTCAAGATTCTTCTCTACAAGATTAGCATATGGCAGTGGATCATATCCTGCTCCCTGCATAGGATGTTCTTTGAGATACTGAACAGGATCAAAATCTTTTCTCAGTGGAGGAATACTATCCCAATCTTCAAGCACATAAGGTTCAAAGGATCTCGGATTACCTTCAAACTCAACTCCAAACATCTCATGAACTTCTTGTTCCCAAATCTTAGCTGGTTTCCATATATCAACCACCGTTATATGCTTAGGATTTTCCCTATCAAGGTCATATTTCACCACAAGCATGGTAGGTATCGTATAAGACCACAATCCATAATTCAGTTCAAATCTACCCTCTTTAATGAAATCCACACATGTAATAAATGACATATGCTGAAATTCTATCTCCTTTGCATATTGAAGTAAGTCCCTGAGCACCTGCCTTCTCTCTTCATCAGACTTGCCATCTACAGGTATCTTTACCCTCAGTCTTCTTGGATAGGGATTTTCTACTTCAAGTCCAAACTTATCCTTTATCGCCTTAACAACTTCTTCTACTCTCATAGGGCAGACCTCCCATCTGTAAAGACAAGGTCGTATCCAAAGAGTTTACGCTGATTTTCCTTGTAATAAGCCTTATTTTTCTCATACTCTTCCCAACCACGGGCTTCTCCTTTGGCTACCATGTCTATCAGTTCAGTAAACATTTTCATGTTGGCTTCAGCCCTTGGCATACAACCGGCAACATACAGGTCAACGGGTAAGAACAAATCTAATCTGTTTACTGTGGCATGGCTATCCCAGTAAACCCCACCGTTGATAGGACAAGAACCATGAGCAACAAGCCACTTTGGAGCCGGCATCTGCTCATAGGCATATATAATACGCTTGAGCGTCTTCTTAGTAACATATCCTGTTACAAGTATCACATCTGCCTGTCTGGGAGTTGCCATCGGCATAATACCAAAACGCTCCATATCAAATCTTGAGGTCATGGCTGGAGGCATCTCCATAGCGCCACAACCTGTGCAGTACATAAGCATCCATATACTACGTGATCTTGCTTTATCAATAAGTTTCAACCACTCTGCCATCTTACATCACCTCACGCGAAAACTGTTAGAAGTAGACCAAGCAATGCAATAATTGTTGGCCACTTCCAAAGAACGACAAATGCCTGGTCGGGACGAAATCTACCCAAAACAGCATCAAACGATATTGCTATGATGTACAAAATGAAGATTTTTATTATTGTATCAAGTGGAGTTGTTGCACCTAAAAAGAATATAGCAAATAAACCGAGCTCAGCCATTAAAGAAGCAGCTTTCATAAGAAGCATCATACCCAGATATCTTCCACCAAATTCAACCATGATACCAGAACCTATTTCATGCGGTGCCACGGATTGTTCAAAAGGCTTTTCAGAAAGCATACCTTGTAAACCTATATGTGCCCCAATAGCAGCCAGTATCAAAGGCCATTGGAAATAATGCCAGCCTGCAGGATTCCATATGCTCTGAGCTGCAGCTACTTTATGAAGCATAATGGTACCATCCTTGGCCACAACAGCCAAAATGCCAAGTATAAATGGCAGTTCATAGCCAAGCATCATAGACAAAGCACGACCAACACCTATAGCACCCCACGGAGAAGCACCTACAGATGCTGCCAGTGCAAAACCAAGAGGACCAACAACAGCAAGGTACAAAATCAGTATCAAATCACCCTTCGTATGGAAATTCAATCCAACTATACTATCTAATGGCAAGAATAAGAGTAATATCAGTGGACCACCAAATCCCATAACCGCACCAAGATCAAAGACCCAATTCTTCGTTGCAGCGTCTTTCTTAGACAAGAGTTTTATGACATCAATATATGGCTGCCATATAGGTGGACCTACTCTGTACTGAACACGAGCACTAAATTTCCTGTAGATACCCATCAGGAATAACCCTATTGCAACCATAAGAATTAGATACACAAGCACTTTTAATGTCAATACAAGGGCACCCAAAAATTTAGCACCCGCAGAAGCAGCCCCTGCTACAGTTGCTGTATTCACATCTCACACCCCCTTAAAATACCCAGAGCACCATAAGCAGGATAACAAGACCTGCCAGTGCCCATGCATAATCACGGGTATCTCCAGTGTTCCAGCTTTCAATATACGAGGCAAACCAGCCAAATATATCTCCAAACCAGTTATATACCCTTTCAATAGATATCTTAAAATATGGTTCAATGACCCTTTCAATAGGACCATAGAAGGCTCCAATAAGCTGAACTTGCCACTCAGGTCTATATGGTTCTGAAGAGTTGTAGAAATCATCAAGGTTAACTTTGCGAGAACCACCAGCGAGAGTATAAACAAGCAATGCCACTAAAATACCCACTGTAAAGAGAATAGCCAAATACCCAAAGTGGACAATAGAGAATCCATTAACCATGTAAATAGCCTTGTCTATCAGAAGAGGCCCACCGGCCATTGCACTCTGCATAACCATCTGATTAAGAGAATTGCCGGTTATAAAATTAAGAACCTGACCAGGCATTGCACCACCAAGCACGGTAAGTCCTATAACTACTAGGGCAATGATAATACCCCATGCAGAAACCTCTCTAACAGAATGCATGAAGTCATATCCCTTCGTAGGCTGTCCCCACCAGATACCGTGAATGTAGCGGAATGCATATAGGAATGAGGCAGTACCGGCAATCAAGGCCATAGCAGAGAGTACAAAGAATCTACCATAAAGGGCAGCCTGATAGATAAGATATTTAGATGCAAAGCCCCACATCATAGGAATAGAAACCGTGGAGAGCATGGCAAGAAAACCCATAAAGAATGTCACAGGCATACGGTGGGCATAAGCACCTAGTTTATTAAACTCTGTTTCACCACCAGAGCGTTTATAGACAGCACCCAGTGCCATATATGCGGCCATTTCAAACACACCATGGGCATAAGCGTGATAAATAGCACCAAAGAAACCAAGGGTGTACACCGTCATGGCGATATTCATATCTTTCTGATAGCCTACGGTAATACCTATGCCTATCACAAGTGCCATCACCATATACATTAGCTGTCCCATAGAAGAGTAGGCGAGAAGATACATGGCATCCTTCTGTGCAAAAGCCAGAAGAGATGTAAAGACAGAACCAAACGCTAACAGTGCTGCCAAGATAAAAAATGCCGTTGGTATACTTCTAAAATTAGCTCCAAGTGTTGTTACCCATTTACCACTCATTACAGTACCAACAAATATGTATAGCCACATAAGCATGGCAAATATACCAACCTTAGAATAAGCAGCTGAGAAAAATGCTGCAACAGATGGATGTGTGCTTCCATATGTGCGAGGTGCCCATGTATGAAATGGTGGAACAGATGCCTTAATCATAAATGGAACACCAATTAACAGAACAGCAGCCAATGTTAGATAAGGATGCTTAATGGTATATATTGGTACAGTCTGCATAAGCTCAAACATTCCAAAAGTAGTCTTTCCATCAGATGCCAGATACATCAGGAATATACCCGCAAGCATTGACATAGCACCAATACCAGACCAGAAGGCATAAAGCCATGGACCACCTTCCTTTGTACGATCATAATAAAGAAGCATCAATAAAGCTACAAAAGACATGAGTTCCCAAGAGAAGAAAAGGGCAATAAGGTTTACAGAAGCCAATGTCATATAAATGGCAGCAGCAAGAAGTGGTGTTAGCACATAGAAAGGTGTTGTGTTTTCATCATCTTTGAATGTCTCAAGAGCATATGCGAGTACAAACATAAGCACACCCATCACCAATATGGCAAATGTACCTGTTATCCAATAATACTGCCAATTGAGAGTAATATTTTCTGTAAGTTTCACAGTAAAAGGCTTAAGGTCTGCCATTTTAGGTAGACTCTTCCATCCTGCAACAAGTCCAATATTTACATAAAGGGCAAATGCAGCAGCAGCGGTTGTAGAAATCATTTGAAGAATACGCTTTACTTTCTCATTGTTTATAAGGCCAAATAGTGCTGCCAGTATAGAGCTTAGCACGAGCACCTCTGGCACAGTTAGCACAGACCAGTGCGTTAGCATACCCACACTACATCACCCCTTTCTGAATGAAGGGTTTAATAACAATATCAAGAAGATTTACGGCTTTAGGAATAAGTGGCAAAAACCACATAGCAAAAGAAACTAATGTTAGCATAATAGGAGAGAAACTACGAACAAGCTCCATTTTGCCTGTACCCTTGTAAAGGGAAACAAACCATTTATACATATATGCAATCTCTACTATAGAGAACAGGGCAATGAGTACAAACATTACCCAGTACCCTGCCTTTGCCAATGCCATAAAGAGGAATATTTTCCCCCAGAAACCAATAAATGGTGGCATAGACACAGCACCCAAGAATCCGAATACTAAAGGTATTCTGACATTGGCAGGAGCTCCATCTTCACCAATATTACCGGCAATGTAGAAGAGAATAGTTTCAGAGAGAATATGGTTAAGCATAAGGAGAAATGCGGCCTTAAGAGCCAGCTCGCTACCCAAGCTTATAGCCACAAATACAAGACCAGCCTGTCCTAAAGAGGCATAACCCAGAGCCCTACGGAAGTTTTTCTGAGAATATGCCATAACTTCGGCAAAGGCAAAAGTGACAATACCTATCCACAACATAACTTGTAACATTTTCTGTGGCACACCAAATACCATTACCCACATTCTCAGCCATGCAAAAGCTGCGGCTTTAGAAGAACCAGATATAAATAGGGCAATAACTTCCTCAGGTACATACCTATACACATCGGGAGCCCAAAGATTCAGAGGGAAAATCTCTGCTTCAACACCATAGCCTATAAGGAAAAACAAGACACTGAGAACCATAGCACCTGTCATACCAACGGTTTTTAATGTCTGATGGGCATCAAGCATATTTAGTGTTCCCAGCTTACCGTAGAGCAAGGCTATGGCAACAAGAAGGAATGCAGAGGCAACCTCTGCCATAATGATGTATTTAATAGTGGCATAAGCTGTTTCCTTTTTCTTCATAAAGGCAGATAAACCGAATGCCGCTAAAGCTGTAATCTCAGTAAATACAAATAGGTTAAAGATATCACCTGTCAAGAACATACCAGTAGAACCGAGAGCTATAAGAGTTAACAGAGAATAGTATACATATGCTGGTTCAGCATCATTTCGCGTGGAAGCATACATAATGGAGAGAAAAGCCACGAACCACACAAATGTGCTTAGCACTGCCCCCCAAAATGTCACATGAAGCACAATACCAAACGGTGGATTAAAACCACCTATCTTGACGATAAGGCCCTCTGGATACAATGTAGCCCTATAGGAAACACCTATCATAAATAGGGTGTTGAAGGCATACAGAAGCACGGAAACGGCCCAAGCCAGTTTCTTTCCACCTAGTGCTCTCCAAATAGGCATCAGAAAGACTATGGCAAGAGATATACCTATCATCAGCATCGGATCAAAGAATTTAAGCGTCACCGTTATCACCTCCACGCATCATCTTGATGACCTTATCCAGCTCAACAGTACCAAAATGCCTTTTTACATCAATAACAACCGACATAGCAAGAGCCAATGTAGCGACACCGATAACGATAGCTGTAAGCACCAGAGCCTGAGGCACAGGGTCTACCATAGGTTTATTGAGTCCCTTTTCCAATATTGGAGCAGTACCATTCTTTAAATAGCCAACAGATATAAGCAATAAGTTCACACCACTATCAGCGATAGAAATACCTATAAGTACCTTAACAAGATTCTTCTTTGTTAGAACAACATATAGTCCTATACCAATCAAAGACAAAGCAGCTATATAGAACATCATTGCTCAGCCCCTCCCTTCATCATGTGGGAGACTACCTCGGTAAGCTCACTGCTAACCTTGAGGCCTATAAGAATGTAGACTATGGGGATAATACCTCCGGAAAACAGGTCAAAGAGATTGCCTTTGGGCAAGAAGTTATATAGAAATGCACCACCGGCAAAGATACCGGCAACCCCAATAAGGGCAAAGCCTGCTCCCGCAATAGATTCTGTAAAGGCGAAACTTTCAAGATCCAAATGAGCAGACAGGGATACCATATATAGCAGAAATGCAGAGGCTACAACAGCACCGGCCTGGAAACCTCCACCCGGTGTCAAGTGTCCATGAATAACGATATATACTCCAACCAACAAGATAATAGGAAATACTATTCTTATACCCCATAGAAGCACAGGGTGGGCCTTTTTCACCTTCTTATGTTTTTCCCATGGCAAGATACCAATAACACCTAATGTGGCAAGCAGAAGCACAGTTACCTCACCAAGGGTATCAAAGCCTCTGTAAGAGACAACAATAGCCGTAACAAAATTGGGAATACCTGTCTCTCTTGCCGTATTGTCCACATAATACTTGGCAAGTTTCGTCAGGTCATGCCCAAAAGGAACTTCTGTCTGAAGAGAATATGCAACAACACCTACGAAGAGTATAACAAATATCCATGCAAGTATATATTTAAGCCTCATTTTTCTTCCACCTCCCCCGTACGTTTAATGGCAAACAGGATAATAGCCAGGGAGAGGGCTGCACCAATAGCTGCCTCAGCCATGGCAACATCGGGAGCCTGAAGATATACAAACAGCATAGATACAACCAAGCTAATAAAACCTGAGAAGATAGCTGCCGAGAGCAAATTCTTTGTCTCGGCGGCAATGATAGCCATGACAATCATCAGACCCATAAGCACATATATCAACAGATTTACTATTGTCATGCCTTTTCACCTGCCTTAGACTCCTCGTACCTGTCAAACTGAGTTTTCTCGGTAAGAGCAACACCTTTATCGTGGGCTGCCCTAATAAGCACAGATGCAGAAATAGGTGCTGTCATCAGTAGGAACACACCAATCAAGATAGCCTTGAGTACAAATACACCACTGCTATCAAGGATAGAAACTCCGAGAAGCATAGACAAAGCACCCAATGTAGTAACTTTCGTTGCTGTTTGCATTCTGCAGTAAAGATCGGGCATCCTTACAAGACCAAGAGAACCGAGAAATACAAAAAACACTCCAATACTCATAAATGTCCAACCGACAACATTTCTGGAAAAAATATTGTATGGCTTAGGTAAAAATGGAGAAGCAGCAAATAAAACAATAAGTAATGTTACAACAATCCCCCAAAAAATCTCTTTCCTATCGTTCACATCATACACCCCCTTCCAGATACCTACCAAGAACAATTACGGCGATGAAAGATAAAGCGGCGTATACGAGAGCAATATCAAGGTAAATAATGCGCTGGAAATACCATGCCAAGAAAGCAATAAGTACCACTGTGGAAGTGGTGAGAATATCCAATGCAACCATTCTATCGGCATTGGTAGGACCTTTTATAAGCCTGTAAAGGCCTAAGATAATAGCCGACAGTAAAATAGCAAATAGAATATCAGACCATACACCCATGTCGCATCACCCCGTAATCTTCATTAGAAGTCTCTCAAAGGTGCCACAAATGGCCTCTTTGGCATCTTCTGGATCAGATGTAGGAGCATCTATCCAGTGGATAAAGAACTCATCATCTTTGACTTCCAGTGTGATCGTACCTGGTGTCAATGTAATGGAATTGGCGAGAATAAGTTTGCCAAGGTCAGATTTCAGATTAGTCTTAAAGGAAACAACAGCCGGATTAATAGGCATAGAAGGATGCAGTACTCTGTAAGCAACATCAAGATTGGCCTTAATCATTGCATAGATGAAGTATGGAATGTAAACAAAGATAAATAGTAGAATACCACCAATTGTTGTCCGACCTCCCTCCCAAGAGGTCACCATCTCTACAGTTCCATAAGCAATAAGAAAAGCCACAATTGCTCCAACAAGAAGCTCATGGGAATTAGTTGTTCCCACAAGAACGAGATAAAGTCCCCAAAACACAATACCAAGCCCAAGTGCTTTGAGTAGCTTCAAGGCCATCACCTCTTTTCATATATGATGTACGACCACCGAACAAATCACTGACCGCACATATTTCAACATTGTGATTATAACAAAAGTTGGATATGTAGGCTTATATGCATTGCATATACAAAAGTTTTATTTACAAATCATCATCACCCCCAACAACCGAAAACATGGCATCCAAATAGACTTTCCAGAGGTTTTCATAAGCCATATAATCCTTCACATGATGCAAATCAACCCACCGTGCGGCAATATTCTCTACTCCATCAGGTGTGGGCTCTCCAGAAATGTACTTCATAATAAAAAAGTGAACTTTTTTGTCCACTACTATACCATCATCTTTGTGATAAACATATGTCACTGTACCGGCATACTTAATAACCCTTGCTTTTACTCCAGTTTCTTCTTCAACTTCTCTAACAGCAGTTTCCTCCAGTGTTTCCCCATTTTCAACGCGACCCTTAGGGAAAGTCCAAGAACCACGACGGTTTTTCACCATGAGCACTTGCCATGACTTACCGTTTTTTCTAAAGACAATACCACCAGCAGAAATCTCTTTTATGTTTTCGGTATGTATCCCACCAGTGCTGTTGCATTCTTCAGTCCCCATAACTTATTCCACCACGCTCTCAAAGGTAGTAGTGACGGAAGCCTATCCTCTTCAGACGGCATCCAATAAACGGCACCCGATACATAGTTTCCATTATAACGGGAAAGGAATTCTCTAAATTCTGAAACAGTGGGAAAATGCCCTGATGCAAAAACCCCTTTACCTATTCTCCTCTTCATCCATGGGCTTTCACCGTTAAGCACAACAATAACAATACGCCCTCCTGGTTTCAACACCCTCAAGGCTTCCCATATAGCCTTATCTTGATCTGGAACAAACTCCAGCGATGTAAAGAACACTACCCTATCAAAAAGCTCTTCACCAAAAGGCAAATCCATAGCATCACCAGACACAATACCAACAAAACGCTCATTTAAGCGGATTAGCCTCGTAATCTCATCAATATCAGAGACAACATTGTCAAATTTCTTTGAGGCATATTTTCTCATATGCTCCGATGGTTCAATCCCAACAACAGCCCGTATATTAAAAGGGCTATGGTACATCTTATCAAGAAGCCATCCCGTGCCACTACCTACTTCAAGCACATTAAGAGGAGGAGCCTCTTTAAACCGTGCTGAGGCCACCCCACTGCCACACCCTCCACCGACACTTTTCAGTGGCACACCATCACCCAATGGAGCCATCTTCTGCCAAAAAACTTCCAGCTCTTCCTGAGCCACCCGTCGCCCCACAGGTGTTTCAAACCAGCTATCGTATGAAGATGCAACCTCTTCGGAGTCAAAGGGATTCGTCCCTTTACTCACCCTTTTCGGCCTCCCTGTAAATATCTCTCAGCCTTTGATATTCTTCAGCATTTTTCAGTATTGCTTCCTTCTCCTCATCACTGAGGTCCCTGACAACCTTAAAGGGAGAACCAATAGCCAGCGTGCCAGCAGGCACAACCTTGCCCGGAGGCACCAATGCACCGGCGGCAACTATGGCTCCCTCCTCTACAACAGCACCATCAAGAACAACAGCACCCATTCCTATAAGAGCCCCGTCTTTCACAGTGCAGCCGTGAAGAATAGCGGCATGTCCTACAGTAACATTCTTACCAATCTCTACCGGGTATTCATCGGTCACATGTAAAACACTACCATCTTGCACATTAGACCCCTCACCTATGTGAATGTAGTTAAGATCTCCTCGGGCAGACACAAACGGAAATACAGAAGCACCGGCGTCTACCCTGACATCACCAGATAGAAAGGCCATATCAGAGACATAAGCTGTCTCATGAATAGTCGGCTGTTTCTCACCTACCTTGACAATCATGCACACCACCTCCCTAAACTGTAAATCTGATTTTATTATAAACTACATGGTATTATTAAGAGAAAGGAGGAAAGAGTTATGCCAATGGAGAAAGGACCATTCTTAGACGGTACAGTCGCCTACTTCTACGAAGAGTTGCTCAACACACTAAGCTTAGGAGGCTATGGGGAAATTCTCATGACCGCCATAGCCCATACCGGTGCCCATCATGGCACATCGGTGCTGGAGTTCGCCACAGGACCAGGTGCCAACTGTCGTAGATTTCTGAAACTTATAGGAAAATCACCATATGTTGGCATAGATATTAGTCAGGGCATGAAGAAACGCTTTTATAGACGATGTGGTGGCCGTGATAATGTCAGGTTTATTGAAACATCTATCACAGAACCATTTGATTTACATGAGAAATTTGATATTGTATTTATCTCTTTCGCATTCCACGGTTTTCCCTACGAACAGCAAAAAACCATTATGGAAAACGCATACAGACATGTAAAAAAAGACGGCCGTTTCTGTATCTTTGACTATGGCACATTTGACCTTGAAACGGCACATCCAATCATGCAAGTAATATTTAGAGCAATAGAATGTCCTCACGCATACAACTTTATCAAACTAGACCTAAGGGAAATGGCAAGAAATGTCGGTTTTACCCAATACAAAGAATGGTTCCCTTTGAATGCACCTTATCTGAGACTTGCATGCATGAAAAAGTGATACCTTTCAGGGCATCTCTCGTATACAGGAGTGAGGCATGGTAAAAAAGGCCGAAGTTGAACAGATAATTGGTAGTCTTTACGACGAACTACTGGGGTTTGCCATGAAATATGTTGGTATACGGGCAGACGCCGAAGACCTTGTACAAGACACGCTACTGAAAATATGGGAATATACCGACAAGATAAAAACTTTATCAACACTCAGAGGGCTCATATACAGGACCCTTCGCAACAAGATTGTAGACTTTATGAGAAAAAACAAATATCCCAAGATACCTATAGACAACATCATACTGGCATCAGAAGACAACATAGAAGACGAAGATACATTTGATATCTGGCAATATGTAGATAGGCTACCTGCAGACGAAAAAACACTGATAACACTAAGGTTCAAAGAAGGCATGAGCATAAAAGAGGTTGCACATGCTATGAATAGGTCTGTGGCAGGTATCAAAAGCCTACAATACCGTGCCATCAGAAGGCTCAGGGAGATGATAGACAGTGAAGATAAGAGATAAGATTGCAGATATTATCATAGAAAAGAGGCTGCAGGGCAAAGATATACCCTTATGGATAAAGTGGTTGTTTCCCAATGTCGTTGAGGAGGTAGACCCCATAGCTCGCATGCTAAAAGGAAATAAAGAGCCTGTAAAGAGAACTAATGCCTCACCAGTATATAAGCTGGCCTATGCCACTATCGCTGTCATTCTCATAGTGGCGTTATCGCTCTTTATATGGGCACCTCACAGTGGCAATCGTGTAGCCCTACAGAAAGGTGGCAAGTATATGGAAAATGTAGAAACATACAAGTCTGATGAAAGTGGCGTCAAGGGCAATACCGTTCGCACACTGGTAGCCCCAGCCACAGCATCTACATCAACAACGGCCTCTACGGCCACAACAGCCAACGAAACTGTAAAAGATAAAATCAAGGGCGACCTTGAACAGAAAAACGACTGTGGACCTGGTAAAAAGTGCATTACCGACCCCGTGCTACCCCCTAAAGAAGAAAAGTAACATTGGGTATACAGACACTAAGTTAATATATTATGTGTTGCCTACACTTTCAAGTTAAGGTATAATAACTTTCCCAATAAGCATTAAGGAGGGGAGATAGATGGACATCCATATAGGCAACACACCAATGATATATTTGGACAAACACGGTATATATGCCAAGTTAGAATGGTTTAACTTTAGCGGTAGTATAAAGGCAAGACCCGCTTACTTTATACTAAAGCATCTCACAGAAACAGGAAAACTCAGCAAGGGAGACTCTTTCGTTGAGGCCACTTCTGGCAATATGGGTATAGCATTGGCTTCCATAGCCTCAATATTTCAGTTAAAGCCTATCATAGTAATGCCCGAAAATATGTCAGAAGAAAGAAAATTAGTACTTCAAACATTAGGAGCAACGCTAATACTCACACCAGCTGAAGGCAATGTCTTAGAATCCAAAAAATTAGCTGAGAGAATAGCACAGGAGCAAAATTTGATATATATCAGACAATTTGAAAACCCTATGAATGTTATAGCCCATGAACTAACTACAGGGCCAGAAATCATTTCACAGATTAAAAGTAAAATAGACGCATTTGTTGCTGGAGTAGGCACTGGAGGTACTATCATGGGAGTAGGTAAAGCTATCAAAAAGATATATCCAGATGTAAAACTCTTTGGCGTAAAACCCAAAGATGAGAAAAACCATATCATACAGGGTATAGGAGACGGATTCACTCCTGCAATCTATGATACTTCCCTGATAACAGAAGAAGTTTATGTTTCTAATGAAGAAGCTATACAAATGCATAAAGAACTTGCACAAACTTATGGACTATTCGTTGGAATAAGCAGCGCAGCAAACGCATATGCTTCTATCAAAGTTAAAGAGGAATACAATCTAAAAACAGTAGTTACAGTATTTCCTGACGACGGATATAAGTATTTATCAATTATTAAGAATATAAATTTATAATTTAATAGGTATATAATCGTAAATATACACCGATATTAACAGTAGGGGGTGGATATTATGTCTATATCAGGTGTAGGTCCTATAGACGATGGTCTTATGAAAATGCTTATGCAGGTGCTGAAAGAAAAGAGCATGGGTGACATACCACCAGAGGTACTAAGAGACTTGGTTATTGAAATTATCAAGCAAAACATAGATAGTCAAAAGGCCACAGCCGAAGAACTGATAGAACTTATCTCGTCTTACGACTTTGACAAATACGCTTAATAATCTATAGCAACAGTTTTTCTCCTTGACTTTAGATTTTCTACCAGCTCTTCCATTTCATCTGCGCTAAGAGTATTGAGAATATCTTTCTTTTCAGCCCAACCTCTTCTTGCCGTGTGTACACCATAGACCATGTTTTCCAGTTGCATAGTGGTATGGGAATCGGTACCCATATAGAGCCTTATGCCCATATTCTTTGCCTTAAAAACATTGGGACCATTGAGGTCAAGCCTGTTAGGATAAGAATTGATTTCCATAAATAAACCTTTTTCTTTTGCCATGGCAAGAAGCTGGTCCATATCCACATCCATAGGTGGTCTAACACCTCCCAGTAGTCTTCCTGTAGGGTGTCCTATACTGTCAATAAGATCTGAGTATATGGCCTTCTCATATCGGGCCATAATTTTCTCCCTGCTACCATCAAGGCCCGAATGAATGCTACCTATGACAAAGTCCATATCTGGTGACGATATCATAACCTCACCATCGGCCATAATATTGGCCTCTATACCCACAAATATGCGTATACCCACCTCTTTTTCCACCTGCTTAGCCTCTTCATACTCTTTTTTCCATGTATCGTAGTCTATACCACCAACAACACCCAATCCTATGGCATGGTCGGTGATAACAATCCACTCATAACCTAACTCTTTGGCTTTCAGTGCCATAGCCCTTATGGAGTCTGCACCATCGCTATATGTCGTATGCATGTGTATATCGCCCCTGATATCATCCTCTGTAATAAGGTCCGGCAATTTACCCTGCAATGCTGCCTGCACCTCTCCCATATCCTCTCTCAGTTCCGGTGGTATCCACGGCATGCCAAGGGCCTCGTATATTTCTTCTTCTGTAAGTCCCGCTATCTTCTGTCCTGTATCCTCACGATAGAGTCCGTATTCATTGAGTTTTAACCCCTTAGATATGGCTATCTCCCTAAGCCTAATATTGTGCGCCTTGGAGCCGGTAAAATACTGAAGAGCTGCCCCCCAGCTGTCCTCTGGCACAACCCTCAGATCCACCTGCACGCCTGATGGGGTAACGATACTGCACTTGGTTTCACCCCGCCACAAGACCTCTTTGGTCCACTCTGCAGAGGCAAACAGCTCAATGACTGTATCCCCCTCACTATCTGTAGCCACAAGGATATCCACATCACCTACATCTTCTCTCCAGCGCCTAAAACTACCAGCAGGTGATATGCGTTCTATGCCTGTCTTATCTTTAAGATAACTTACCATTTCCATAACAAGAGGCCTGATAGTGAATAAAGGCACCCTACCGGCATCCATACGGTATATCTGTATACCCTTCAGTATCTTCTGTTCAGCCTTTACCCCCATACGCTTCATCTTGCGTATACGCCCCTGTCTGGCGGCCTCTTCCAGCTCATCAATGGAGCGTACCCCCAACTCTGTGTAAAGCCTCATTGCAAGTTTGGGACCAATACCCGGCACCTCCATAAGCTCAAATACCTCACGGGGGATTTCCCTCTTCAGTTCTTCAAGATATGAGGACTTACCCGTGGTCAGATACTCGTGTATCTTCTCGGCAATAGACTTTCCTATGCCGGGAAGCTTTGTCAGTTTACCCAAAGCATCAAGTTCCTCTATAGGCTGTGTAAGATTTTCTATGACATGGGCTGCCTTCTCATAGGCAGATATCTTAAAGCGACTCTCGCCCTTTATTGTCAAATATTCGGCTATCTCCCTTAGCATTTCTACAACTTCTTTATTTTTCAACATAGTCACCCCCTATATCAATAAAATGGTATCAGATATCATCAATATCGCAATGTTTACGTATCTTCACTATTTATGTTATACTATACTTGTAAGTTAATCAGTTAAAACTTTCAAAGGAGGGTTGCTCCATGAGTGAGCTTATTGGAAGCAAAGAGAGCAGAGAAGAGAAGAAAAGGATATTGAAAGAGCTGTTAAAAAGAATACATCAAGGCGAAGATATGGAAAAGCTGAAACAGGAATTTTTAGATGTGCTAAGAAGCACCTCACCACTGGAAATTCCTGTGATAGAGCAGGAGCTTGTAAAAGAGGGGATATCTCCCCACGATATAGCCCGCATGTGCGATATACATGTTGATTTATTCAGAGAATCTGTGGCAGGCAGTTTAGACATAAAAGGCATACCCGAAGGACATCCCCTTCACACATACTATCTGGAAAATAAGGAAATTGTCAAAGATGCAGAGATGCTCAACCTATACGCCCGCAGTCTCAAAGACACAGAATCTGAAGATGGAAAGAAAAAAGTCCTTGATGTTATAAAAAACCTTGTCAATGGCATGCGTATGATTGGATATACCCACTACAACAAGGAAGAAATGCTACTGTTTCCATATCTTGAAAGACGAGGACTTACAGCAGTTCCCACAGTCTTATGGACTAAACACGATGATGTAAGATTTGAAATTAGGGCGCTGGCTGGATTTGTGGCAGAAGCTGAAAAAGATCTGAGCGATGACAACATAGAGAAAGTTGTCAAACACGCACAAAAAACAGCATCAGATGTCATAGATATTGTTTTTAGGGAAGAAAATATACTCTATCCCACCGTTAAAGTCTTACTTGATATCGGCGAATGGTATGCTATTAAGCTGGAAGAAGACTCTATAGGACACTACAAAGTTAAGCCCAAAGACTGGAAACCAGAGGGTGTTAAACCCATCTATCCCCATGAGGTAAAAAAAGGTATTGAGCTTGACGATATCATAAACCTACCACAGCACATATTACAAACAGTCAAAGGGCTGGCAACAGGTGAACTTACCCCTGACATGAGTGAAATCAAACGTGAGGGTGATATAGAGCTTCATGAGGGATATATGCTACCTAAAGAGATTGATGCCTTGTTTAGGACACTACCATTTGATATCACCTTTATTGACGCCGATGACAGAGTTAGGTTCTTCTCCGGTGGACACCGCATATTTGCCAGAAATAAAACCATCTTGGGTAGAAAAGTAGAGCTATGCCACCCACCTAAGAGTGTGCATATAGTGAAGAAAATACTCAAGGCATTCAAAGAGGGCAAAAAAGATGTTGCCGAGTTTTGGATACCATTTGCCGGTAGATTTATTCACATCAGATACTTTCCCGTCAGAGATGAAAATGGAGAGTATATTGGCACTGTAGAGGTCGTTCAGGACATTACAGACATCAAAAAGCTGGAGGGTGAAAAAAGGCTACTTGACTGGAAAGACTAAAAAGAAAGGGGAGCATATGCTCCCCTTTTATATCTTTTTTCTTCTCTTTTTTCTCTCCTCGGCACGCTTTAGAATACCGTTTACATCAAGTTTAATAAGTCCCAGTGATGTGGTATCAAGATATATAGCAGGATTAGGTCCAACGATTTCAAGAGATACCTTCATGCGATCACCATAACGCAACTTTGTGGGCAATTTGGGTTTCGTCTTAATAACAACATCTTGGCCACATGCAGAACGCACAAAGAAAGGTATCAAGCGATTATGCATATAAAAAGATATGGTATCTTTTCCGTCTTTCTCTCTTCTTTTTACACTTGAAAGATCCAGAATTAGGTGAAGAGCCCTCATAATAGCCTTAGACATATCGGGAATATTGCCAGACCTAACATCGGCGGCTACATCGGGAATATCGGTAATAATGGCAAACACTCCCATCTTTACAAAACGAGCTATGGCATGGGGATCGTCAACAGGCCATGGAATAATACGATCAGCATACTTCTCATATTCGTCATCTACATAAGAGTAGAAAGGCATAAGAAAATCTACCTCTCTGAGCATGTCCTCTATATCGGCAGGTCTGGAATCAAAGAGATAGCCCATCTGATATTCTGGATACTCCTTTTTAGCCTCTTTAATATAGTTATTCCAAAATGAAGAGATAATAACCTCGGGAAGCCTGTTTCCCATCTTCTTCAACACATCAAACACAGGGGCAAACGCCATCTTAGACTTTACCTCTATATCTACCCCCATGCCCTCTTCATAGAGAAAATCAAGCACCTCTGCCAGAGATGGTATTTTCTCCTCACCATCAACGGTGTAGCGCCTGAGCTGTTTAAATGTCATATCAACAACCTTACCACTACCTGTCGTAGTCCTATCTATTGTTTCATCGTGCATAAGCACCGGTACACCGTCTTTGGTAATTTCTATATCTATCTCTACCCATTCGGCACCCAGCTCCTTAGCCTGTTTAAATGCCTTCAGTGTGTTTTCATAGCCGTAAAGCATACTGCCCCTATGTCCTATGATCTTCACACATGCCACCTCCACTACTTTTTCTATATCAACAAAATACCAAAAGATATCAGGTTTATCTACCCATTTATTCATATATAAATTTGTATGATATAATAGCACTGTCATGGAGATGAAATGCATAGACATCACCGTCAAATCGGCACTCAATGTCTTTACCGAAGATGGGTATAGTCTTAATCCATATAGAGGTTGTAGCCACTCGTGTGCTTATTGCTACGCATCTGGCACATTTTGGCGCTCCCACATGCCAGAATATTTCAAAGACACATCAGACCACTTTACAACGATACTGGTAAAGACCAATATTGGCATGGTAATACGAAAGGAACTCATGTCTAAAAGGCCATATAGTATACATATAGGCACCATAACAGACCCATATCAGCCATGCGAGGGAATAAGAAAAATCACACGCTCTGTGCTTGAAAGCCTCTTATATCTACCACCCCGAGAGATACACATACTGACCAAAGGCACACTCATTGTTAGAGACATAGATATATTAAGGGAGCTGTCTCAAATATCATCGGTAAGGGTGTCATTTACCATCACAACGCTAAACAGGAAACATTATAAGCATATAGAACCCCATGCCCCCAACCCGTGGCTAAGACTCAAGGCCATGAAGATGCTGTCAGAATCTGGCATTACCGTGGGTGTATCTATAGCCCCTATTATGCCCGGTATCAACGACAATATAAATACACTAAGATACATATGGAACACTGCCAGATACCATGGTGCATCGTATTTCTTTATTGATGCTTTAAAACTAGAGCACTCTGTAAAAAAGCACTTTCTGAAAACCATAAGATCTTACATGCCCGGCATGATGAAAACATATATAAGCCTATACCAAACAGCAGAAAAGCCCATATCATTTAGCATATATGTCAACCACCTAAAGCATATGTTAGAAAAAGAAACAAATAAGTGCCCAAACCCGATAAAATATAATGCATGAAGGTTAAACGATGGATTGCATTAGCACTAATCGGCATAATAGTTGGAGCAGGGATATACCTCTACTTTAGTAAACAGCACAATACCAATACAGATCACGACAACTATCCACATATCACAAAAGGGAAAGATGCCCTTGAGATACTGGGATTTATTCCCTACTGGGCTGTTCCCAAAGAGGCACCGGCCATAGACTACATAGCCTTGTTTGCCCTTGAGCCTACCGATGGTGGCTGGTATACCCGCTTTAAGACCATGCCCAACATTCCTGAAGGCACCAAAGTGCTATGGACTATCAAAATACACGGTGGTGACCATAGCACATGGTTGGATACCCCTGAGGGCATAACAGACATGATAGATAAACTGGCTGTATTTATGGATAAATCCGATGGTATAGTAATTAACCTTGAAGACTGGAAAAAATATATGAAGATAGACGATATAGCTATGTCCTTTCACAGACGATATCCCGGTAAACTCATCATGATTACACTACCATCGTGGGGACTACCCACCACAGCCAACATCAACTCGTTGGCAGACAGGTTTATACTGATGGCATATGACTACGACTTTAGAAGTGGCGTGCTTGCCCCTATGTCTAAGGTGGAAAACACTATTAGATTTTATCAGTCCCTTTCCGATAAACTCTTACTCGGCATTCCCCTGTATGGCTACCTACAAACAGACAAGGGCACACATGCCGTACAGATAAAAAACATTGAAGATGCCACCGTTACCTACTCTGAAGAGGGAGAAGCCCTCACACCGGGCAGAACTGGCACCATAACATGGAACGATATAAACACCATATCGGCCAAGATAGCCCTTGCTCGCAAATATCACCTTAGGGGCATAGCACTATGGGCTGTGGGCTACACATCAGATGAGTTTATAGAAAAGATTATCAAAGAAGCTTATACTGCCACATCATCTTCAGCCACTGTCTCCCCATAGCACTCTCGGTAGAGCACCTTTCTCACAATAAACAGAACACCGACATATATTGGAAGAGAGACAAGAAGATGGACTGGCACAGCACCTATCATAGCCATATCCACAATAAACTTTACAATATAGCTAAACGTAAACACCACCACATACTCCCACGTCTTAAGGTTAACTGCAAGCTCAATAAGGGCATACCACAAAAGCCAAGCCCAGAACCACACAAATATAGGTGATATAGGTACTCCCCCCGCAACAGGTATATGGAGCATAGACATGACATAAGAAAGCAAAACATCAAATATACCAAGGCACAGGGCAAACACTGCCCTGTGCCTAAAAAACCACCGCCTATAAGGACTTGAGGCAATAATAAGAAACAGAAATATTACCTCCCACTTACCAAATGGCGGATGCATGAGCATATACATCACTCCTCGTAATCGGTTATGAGATAGTCAAGAGAAACGGGCACACTGAGTTCCAAATGCCACACTTTGTAATCCTCTTTGCCATAACTATCTTTATAGTGCACTGTTCCAGAAACTGCTACAAGCATATTCCCTCTAATGTGAACGACAACCTTGCCATTGTCATCAAACATATTAAATATATGCTCTCCATATATGGGGAAATACTGGGCATATGTCGGTGCCCTGTCAATTCTTAGAATATCATCTATCGAATGGAAAGATGTTGTCTGAACATCAGGTCCCTTTGTACCATATGTGGGATATGACATATTGAGATGTGCCACTTTACCATACTCCGGGAATGTCCAACACGAGGCAAATATATTGGGGGCTGCTGTGCCAAGCAGAGCTTGAGCAGCTTTAATAGCCACATCTATTTCAGTAGAGGGTGCCTGAACCAAAGACAATAGAGCAGAAAGGTATTCTGCATGTGAAGAAAACCACGCCTTTTTCTGCATAGGGTTGAAGTGGAATGCATCGCTACCAACAAGAGACTCCCGCCAACCAATACTGAGCTTCTCACCGCTGAAATCTGTCATATAGATATCAATAGATGCCTTTTTCAGTATGGGAAGCATATCGTAGGAAATACTTGTAATCCGGTATCCTGAAGGCAAAGAGCTTTGGTAGGCGCGCCTAACAGTGTCTATTATCTGTTTCCCATCTACGGCAAATACAAAACCTGAACGCTTAATATGGCTGTGGGCTGGTTCATGGGATATAAATGGCAGGATTTTTATGACATGTTTGTGGGCAATAGAAGTTCCCATACCCACATAATCTCCCCATATACGCATATCTACGAGGGGAGCTATATTTCCCCCTTTGATAGGATTGCTTCTATCTGCCACATTATAGGAATACTCATTTGTGTGGTTAAAGAGAATGAGCCCATCAAATGGAAGTTTTACACGCTTATAGTCAAGGGGTTGAAAGTGCTCCTTTTCTGCCATCTTGTGGGTGATGCCAAGAAGTAAACTGACATTATGCTGGGCAACAACCTTCTGCTTACCTGTATTCTTATCTACAACCGACCATACATAACCCTCTTTGTCATCATGAATCACAACATCAAGATAATGCACCTCATCATCTTCATCATGCATCAGTCCTAAAAACAAGCTATCTTCTACCTCTTCATAACTACCCATAAATAGCTTTCCATCAACATATGCATAAGCCATCTTACCATCCGTCCACACAACAGACGGCATACCGTTAATAAAAAAAGTGTAAACAGGATATGTCGTACCCTGCATAGTGAGGGCAAACGATGAGGAAAGGGTAATAAGTAGCATAACCACTAATACCAATATAAGTAAACTCTTTTTTCTCTTATAAACACTTTTCATAACTTACCCACCTCCCTTGTAATGTAAAAATATAAATAAAAACAACCAGAGAAAATACCTATGAACTCACACATCTAACACTACAGGGAGGTGGTGCCCTGACTTGCT
>Ga0256838_1000517_pt1 | contig 23176 bp, 22 predicted proteins | sample 4571419metaG_FD_185978 | JGI IMG/M metagenome (GOLD analysis project Ga0256838, IMG submission 185978) | Hydrothermal vent microbial communities from Guaymas Basin, Mexico - 4571-419 | ecosystem: Environmental > Aquatic > Marine > Hydrothermal vents | place: Mexico: Guaymas Basin | collected...
TGGAACTTTATGATAAAAGAAGCTATTAGTCCAGCTTTATATCAAGCTTATAAAATATCAAAAAAAGCAGAAAATCTCTCCTACTATAACTACTTAAATGAAAGAAATAAACTTACAGATAAAATTTCAAAAGCATATTTTAATTATCAAAAAACTTATTATGGATATAAAGTAGCTCAAAGTTATTTAAATCTAACTTCAAAGTTATATAAAGATGCAAAGTACCTTTATGAAAAAGGCCTTATAACTAAAAAGGATCTATATCAAGCTAAGTATTATTATCAAAAATCTATAGAAGCTTTAGTAAAAGCTTTAAATTATAGGAAAATTTCTAAAGCTTATTTAAAAAATTTAGTTAACTTTAAACTTGATAAGATAAAAATTATAGATGTAAATTCTCTAGCAGGAAAAATTTCAAAAATAAAGTTAAAAGATGAAAAATATTATTATAATCTAGCTAGAAAATATAACCCAATTTTTCCTTTGCTAAAAGAAAAAGAAAAATTATCTTATGAAAAATATCATCTTGAAATTTCAAAAACTTTACCTAATGTTTTTGCTTTTGGGGGATATGTAATTACAAATCAATTTGCAAGTTTAGGGAAAGTAGATTATAGTACCTATGGATTTGGTTTATCTTGGGAAATAGGACCAAATAATATATTTTCCATTGTTAAGGAAAAGAAAGAAATTTTATCTACTCAATATGAAAATCAAAATATAAAAAATCTAATATCTTTAGATATAAATCAAACTTTATACAATCTAAAAAATAATATTTACACTATAAAAGCTGCTCAAATAAAAATAAAGGAAGCTCAAGAAATTTATAAAATGGCAAAATTAAAATATAAAGAAGGACTTGCTACTACTAAAGAAGTTTATGATGCTATAAAAGATCTAAATGAAGCTAAAAATGAACTAGCTTCAGGAGTATGCGATTTTCTTATAAACTATTATCATCTTAATTACTTAACTGGATTTAAATTAAAGCCGCTACTAAAATAGCAGCGTAATTTAAGTTACTAGTTGTAAATTTATCTGTGGGAAAATACAATAAGACATATTTAATTTTTAAAAATTAAGGTTTTAGGTACTTTTATCTTAACTAAAAGCTAGTTTATCTTTAAAACGATAAAAAGATATTATCCAGTTTTATTTTCCTTTTTCCTTAAAAGAACAATTGCCAGACAGGCTATCCCATCTGTAAATATCATTTTTTCAGCGGTAGTAGCTTTAATTCCTACATTTTCTTTAGGTAAATTTAGTAACTTAGATAAGTTATTTTTTAAATCTTCTATATAAGGAGAAAATTTGGGTCTTTCTGCAATTAAGGTTAAATCCACATTTACAATTTCATAATTTTTTTTTTGCATTTTATCAAGAACAAAATCTAAAATTTTTTTACTAGAAATTCCTTTTATTGATAAATCTGTAGGGGGAAAATAATATCCAATATCCCTATCTCCAATAGCTCCTAAAATAGCATCACATAAAGCATGTAAGGCTACATCCGCGTCTGAGTGTCCTTCTAAGCCATATTCATAAGGTATTTCAACTTGACATATAATTAATCTTCTACCTTTTTTAAATCTATGAGCATCAAAACCTTGACCTATTCTATACACTTTTAAACCTTAATTTTTGAGTTTAAACGATTAAGTTTTTCTTTTATTGCATTTAATTTATAAGAAAGTTTGGAATAAACAAGTTCCATAACGTCTAAAGTTTTTCTATAACTTTCATTTCTTATAGAAATTTCCCTTTTTATCTTAAAGAAAACACCATTTTTTAATATTTTTTCTAAATCTGATTGTATTTCTAAAAGATCCTTTAAATCTTTAAATACATTTGCTTCTTTTATAACACAAACAAAAGCAGGAATTTTTAAAAGCTCTTTTTTAAAGTTTTCAATTTCAGCTTTTGCCATAGAAATGGATCTTTCCAAACTTTCAGGATCTTTAGGTAAATCTTTTGTTTGTTCTAAAAGTAATTTTAACTTTCTTTCAAATTCAGTAATTATAGAAATTAAATTTTCGTTTTCAAAAAGTTCCGGATGATTTAAAATTTGTTTTTTTACAATGGACGTTAATTTAAGAAGTTTTATAACCTGAGGGCGAAGTTCATTTTCTATAATATAAAAAAAGTTTTTTTTCAAAATATCATCTGTATCTAAATACATTTTCTTTAGTTCAAAAAAAACTTCTATAAAATTTTCATAAGTAGTTTTTAAAGTAGCTATATTCTCAGAGAGAGTTATTTTATGAGCAACATTTTTTACTTTTCCCTTTGTGATATAGGCATAAGCATAACCAAAGGTAAAACCCATAAATAAACTTAGGAAAGGAATAATAATATCTATATTCATTTTTATAGCTCCTAAAAGTCCGTTTTTTTGTAAATATCGTTTGAAAAGAAAAATTTTTAAGGGAGGCTGATTATATTTTTTAAATCTAAACAAAGATTATCCTTTAAAAAATCATAAAATTTGGAAACTGGAAATCCCATAACCGTAAAAAAATCTCCTTGAATTTCCTTTATAAAAACGGCTCCTATTCCTTGAATGCCATAACTTCCAGCTTTATCAAGAGGTTCTTTTGTCTTTATATACCACTTAATTTCCTTTTCTGAAAGATTTTTGAAAGTAACAAAAGCTTTATCATAAAAGCTATAAAAATCCTTAAAATATAGGCCTACAGAAGTTATCACTTTATGAGTTTTTCCAGATAAACTTTTTAACATTTCATAGGCTTCTTTTTCGTCTTTTGGTTTTCCCAAAATTTTATTTTCTAAAACGACTATAGTATCTGCACTTATAACTAAAACATTTTTATTTTTAAGGTTATATCTTTCTACTACATCTTTAACTTTTCTTAAAGAATTTTCTAAAGCTGTTTTTAAAGGATCTTCAAAAAGAACTTCTTTTACTTTTGGAAGTTTTACTTCAAAAGGTATTTTAAGCATCTTAAAAATTTCTTTTCTCCGCGGAGAAGAAGAAGCTAGAATAACTTTTATATCTTCCATACTTTTATATAACCTCTTTTTTAAATTATTTTTAATAATTATTTTTAATATTTTAGATTATTGTTTTACTTTTAAATTTCAAAGATATTTGCATTATATATTTTTAAGTTCAAAAGTTAGCTTTTTTCTTTAAAAAATTTATTAAAAACTTCTTTTAACTCTTTTAATATTTTTTTTGCTTTTTCTTTGCTCTCTGCTTCTACCATAATTCTTAAAACGGGTTCTGTTCCAGAATACCTTATTACAAAACGAGCTTTATCTTTATATTTTTCTAAAATCTCTTTATAAGGTTTATAGTTTTCAAAATTCTTTTTCTCTTTTACCTTTATGTTTTCTTTAGCCTGGAAATACTCTTTATAATTTGGGACAAGCTCGGATAAAGGTTTCCCAGTTTCATAAACTATTTTAGAAACTAATAAAGCTGTAAGTAAACCATCTCCAGTTTTTAAAAGATTTCTTAGGATTATATGTCCAGAATCTTCTCCACCTAAAACTACATTTTTTTCCTTCATAAGTTGATAAACTTCCCTATCTCCAACTTTAGAGCGGTAAACTTTTACATTTTTCTCATTTAAATACTTTTCAAGTCCCAGATTACTCATAATAGTTAAAACAATGGAATCTATTTTTAAGTATTCTGATAACAAAGCTAAAATTTTATCTCCAGAATATATTTTTCCATTTTCATCTACTACAATTACCCTATCTCCGTCTCCATCAAAAGCAAAACCTAAATCTGCTTTTATTTTTAAAACTTTTTCGCTTATAAAATCCGGATACAAACTTCCACAATTTTCGTTTATATTAATACCATCTGGATTAGTATTGTATGCGTTTACAAAGGCTCCAGCTTTTTTAAAAGCTATAGGAGCTACCTTATAAGTGCTTCCATTTGCACAATCTAAAGCTACTTTTAGACCATGCAGAGAGTTTGTTACTTTTTCTAATAGAAAATTTATATATTCCTTTTCCTTATTTTCCCTATAAACTCTACCTATAAAAAGACCTAGTTCCTTTTCAAGTTCATAAGAAGAAAATAAAATACTTTCTAAAACAGCCTCTTCTTTTTGAGAAAACTTTTCTCCAAATCTATTAAAAAATTTAATTCCGTTATATTCAAAAGGATTATGAGAAGCAGATATTACAACTCCTAAATCCGCTTTATATTTTTCCACAAAGTAAGAAATGCTAGGAGTTGGCATAATACCAATATCTAAAACATCTATACCCACACTTGTTATTCCGGCAATAAAAGCGCTGGATATCATTTCTGAAGATATTCTTGGATCTTTACCTACAACACAAAGCCATCTTTTTTTATTGTCAAACTTAGCTCTTAAGTAGTAAGCTGCAGCTATCCCTATTCTTGTTACCATTTCAGGTGTTAATGGAAATTTATTAGCAACTTCACGAATTCCATCTGTTCCAAAAAGTTTTAGTTTCATTAAAAAAGCCTCCTTAAAAACTTTTTAATTTTAGTATTTAAAAAAATTGCTATCAGGTTTTAACTAAAAACTAAATTTATAGAAACTAAATAAAAAAAATATAAAAAACTACCCCTTAAAGTAATACATAGTCTTTTGAGGAAGATCTTTAATAACAAAACCTAAGTTTTCAAGCTCTTTTCTAATTTTATCTGCAAGCTCAAAATTTCTTTCTTTTCTAAGCTTAGCACGATAGTTTAAAATTTTTTCTAAAAGTTCTTTAGAAGATAATTTATCTATTTCATCTTTTTCAATAAAATCTAAAGATATAGCTAAATCCTTTAATTTTTCTTCTACTTCCTTTGGAAGTTTTTCCATTTCCTCTAAATTAAAGCCTAAGACTTCCAAAAGTATTTTTAAATCCTTTTTGTAATTTTCATAAATATTAGTTAAATATTCATCCCTTTTTCTTAAGGAAAGAGCATAATTTATAAGCTTATTTAACTCATCTACAACTTTAAAAATAATGGATAAGGCTTTTGGAGTATTTAAATCATCTTCTAAAGCTTTTATAAAATCACTTTTGTAATCTATATATTTAATATCCTCTGGATGCTGAATGTTTTTCTTAGTTAAAGGTAGAAATTCAAAGGATTTATCTAAATATACATTTTTTATTTTTTCAAAAGAGCTTTTTGCTTGATTTAAATTCTCTTTAGAAAAATCTATTGGACTTCTATAGTGAACGCTTATAAGAAAATATCTTAAAATATTTGGTTCATATTCCTTTAAGGCATCTTTTATGGTCCAAAAATTTTTTAAAGATTTACTCATTTTTTCTTTATTTACCATTACAAAGCCATTATGGACCCAATAGAGAGAAAAAGGTTTTCCGGTTAAAGCTTCACTTTGAGCTATTTCATTTTCGTGATGAGGAAATATTAAATCCAGTCCCCCCCCGTGGATATCTATCGTATCTCCTAAGTATTTTCTGGCCATAGTGGAACATTCTATATGCCAACCAGGTCTACCTTCGCCCCAGGGGGACTGAAAAAATCCTTTGTCTTTTTTCCAAAGAGCAAAATCCAAAGGATTTCTTTTCTTTTTATTTATCTCTACTCTTGCTCCGGCAAGCATATCTTCTAAAGAGCGTTTTGAAAGCTTACCATAATCTTTAAATTTAGAAACCTCAAAATAAACATCTCCATCAACTTCATAAGCGTAGCCTTTTTCTATTAGGCCTTGAATAAATTCAATAATATCTTTTATATGCTCTGTAACTTTCGGTTTATATGTAGGTTCTTTTACATTTAAAGCTTTCATATCTTCTTCATAGGATTTTATATATTTTTCAGCAACTTCCTTATAACTTATTCCTTCTTCCTTAGCCTTTTTTATAATTTTGTCATCAATGTCTGTATAATTTCTAACATATGTAACTTCGTAGCCTAGAAACTCTAAAAATCTATATAAAACATCAAAAACTATTGCACTTCTTGCGTGTCCCAAGTGAGCATGATCATAAACTGTAGGTCCACAGACATACATTTTCACTTTTTTACTTTCTAAAGGTTTAAATTCCTCTTTTTTTTGAGTTAAGGTGTTATAAAGTTTCATTTTTTTCCTCTCCAAAATATGTTTTTATGTTTTCTATAAGGAGCTTTAAAGCTTTTTTAGCAGCTTTCCTTCTTCTATCATTTCTTGCCTTTATAGGATCAGATTCTTTACTTTTAAATATAAACTTGTAAACCTTTATATCATCTAAAACCCTTATACCAATATACGTAAGACCAAGCTCCTTTTTATCCGTAGCCCCTGAAGGACCTGCAATACCTGTAATAGAGACTCCTAAAGATGTATCTAAAAGTTCTGTTACTCCTTTTACCATTTCATAAGCGCATTTTTCACTTACAGCTCCATAATTTTTTAAGGTTTCTTCTTTTACCTTTAAAAGCTTTTTTTTAACTTCATTACTATAGGCAACTACACTTCCTATAAAATATGAAGAAGAACCTGGAACATTTACAATTCGTGCAGATAAAAGACCACCCGTACAACTTTCTGCACATGACAAAGTAAGATTATATTTTAAACAAAGCTCCTTTAAAATTTCTTCTAAAGCCTTTTTTTTCTTCACAAAATCCTCCCTTAAACTTTATTTTTAAGTTTATTTTTAAAAAACGATATAAGCTCCTTAAATATAAGCTCTGAATAATCCCTTTCATATATCTGGGGATGTGGAATTTTTAAGAAATTAGTATTTATTTTATATAAAGGATAGGTATATACAATATCAATATCTAAATATCGAGGTCCCCAAGAGCCCTTTTTCTTTTTCCCATAAATTCTTTCCAGAGATTGAAAAAACTTTAAAGCCAAGAAAGGAGAAAAAGAAAGCTTAAATATAAAACCTTGATTATAAAAAAACTTTTGATTTTTTATTCCATGGGGCTTTGTCTTATAAAGTTTACCTTCATATAAAAGTTTTCCAAAAAGCTTTATTTTTTCTCTAGCTAACTTAAAAATTTCCTTAGAGTTTCCTACATTTCCTCCAAAAATTAAAAAATAAAACATTTACCCACCAATTCTAACCATATTTTCCTTGCAATAGTCCTTTTTTAGTTTTAAAAGCATACTTTCCTTGATTTTTATTATGCCTTTTAAAAACTCTAAAAGTTTATTTTCGTCAAAAGCACCTCTTAAAAAAGGTTTTAAGTTGTAACTTAAATCATTTAAAAGGCATAGCCTAATTTTTCCATCTGCAGAGAGTCTAAGTCTATTGCAAGTATTACAAAAGTTGTGAGATGTGGGAATAAAACCAAGCTTTAGATTTAAACTTTTTAGAAAATACCTTTTAGCAGGTCCAAAAGAATTTCTTTCAAGAGAAATAAGCTTTCCATATTTTTTTTCTATATAACTTTTAACAAATTCAACTGGTAAAAAATGATCCTTTTTATTAAAAATACCTATATCCATAAGCTCTATAAAACGAATTTCAAAATTATTCTCTGCAGCAAACCTCAAAAGAGAATCTATCTCTTCTTCCGTAAAACCTTTAATTAAAACCGTATTTAATTTTATCTTAGAAAAATACCTTTTAGCTTCAAAAAGCCCTTCCAAAACCTTACTTAAATCTCCATACGTAGTTAAACGTTTATACTTTTCCTCATTTAAAGTATCCAAACTTACATTAATCCTATCAAGACCAGCTTCCTTTAAAACCTTAGCCTTTTCTTTTAAAAAATATCCATTTGTAGTTATAGAAACATCTTTTATATCTAAAGCCTTTAATTTCTTTACTAAATTTTCTATACCCTTTCTTAAAAGAGGTTCCCCCCCAGTAAGTCTAATAGAAGATATAGGAATTATTTTTAAAAATAAACTAACAATTTTTTCAATCTCTTCATAAGTAAGAATTTCCTCATGAGGAATATACCTTATTTGACTTTTAGGTATGCAGTATCTACACGCATAGTTACACCTATCTGTAACAGATATTCTTAAATAAAGACTATCCATAAAAAACCCTCAAAATCCATTAACTTTATGCTAAAAATTATTATAACTTATATAATAAATTAAGAAAAAATAAAAATTCTTGGTTCTTATAAAATTTTTTCCAAGTAAGAAATTTAAAAATTTTTAAAAAAATTTTTTAATAAACTTGTTATTTTTATTATTTTAATTTAATAATTTTCATTATTTTAATAATCATAAAAAGGATTAATAAGATATGCTAAAATTTTTATATTTCTAAACCTTGTTTTCCAGGAGGAGATATTGAAAATAGGAGTAATAGGGACAGGATATGTGGGACTTATTCAAGCTGTGGGACTTGCAAGTTTTGATCATAAGGTAATAGGAGTAGATATAGATACTTCGAAAATAGAAAAGTTAAAACGTGGTATATCTCCTTTATATGAAGAAGGTCTAGAAGAAGTTTTAAAAAAACATGTGAATAAAAAATAAATTACAAACTTAAAAAAAATAAAAATACGGGTGTAAATATAGTATTATCAAATATAGTATTATCATATAAATATAGTAGTTTTCTACCAAAAATATTGATGGAAGCAAACAGTTTTGATATTAAAGGAAGGCTAAACGTAAAAAAGAAAAATTTGTATTTATTAAAAAAGTTAAAGGTATTTTATGTTAATAGGTTTCCGAAGAAATACATACTCGTTTTTAGTTATAATTTTTAGTACAAAACAAATAATATAAAAGCAAATGATAGTTTTAGTTTTCAAAAACTTTATTTAAGTATTTTTTTAAATCTTCGCAAACTAAAAACTGTATCGTAAATTATAAAAAAGGTAAATAATGTACCAAAAAGAAACACATACAAGAACCTTAATAAAGGCTATAAGCTGGAGAGTAATAGCAAGTTTAACAACAACAATTTTAGTATATTTGTTTTTTGGAAGATTGGATTTAGCAGCTACCGTAGGAATTTTAGAAACTTTAATAAAAATATTTTTATATTATATCCATGACAGAGCCTGGAGCAAAATTCCCTTTGGCATAAAAAAAGTAGAGCCCTTTGTAGTGTGGATGACAGGATTACCTTTATCCGGAAAAACAACTATAGCAAGGTATTTAAAAAAGCTTTTAGAAAAAGAAGGAATAAAAGTATATCATATAGATTCTTCTTACATCAGAAATCTTATTCCAGAAATAGGATATGAAAGAAAAGATAGAATAATTCATTTAAAAAGAGTTGCACATCTTGCGAAAATACTCCAAGATAATAATATAAGCACCATAGCATCTTTTGTGTCTCCATATACAGAAACTAGGGAATTTGTAAAAAATTTATGTAAAAATGTCCTTATTGTTTATGTAAAGGCAGATATAAAAACTTGTCAAAAAAGGGATTACAAAGGAGTATATAAAAAGGCACTAGAAGGAAAGATAAAAAATTTTACTGGTATATCAGATGTATATGAAGAGCCAACAGATGCTGATATTATAATAGATACTACAAAAAACTCTCCAGAGGAAGCTGCTTTAAAAATATATAAAAAAATAAAAGAGCTTTTTGTAAAATAATCTAATCAAATTTTTAAATTTAAAAGTAACACTTATTTTGCAATGTTTCCAACTATAAACCCGTAACGAGCTTGTTTAAGGAGGCATATTTTTGAGCAAGTTTATATACGAGCACAAGCATAAATTAAAAAAGGAAGATAGAATAAAAATAAAAGGACATAAACCTTGTATTATTTGGCTAACTGGCCTTTCTGGAAGTGGAAAAAGCACTATAGCAAGTGAGCTAGAATACATTTTAAATAAACTTTTTAAAGCTCATACATATATTTTAGATGGAGATAATATAAGGAAAGGATTAAATAAAGATTTAGGCTTTAGCAAAGAAGATAGAAAAGAAAACATAAGAAGAATAGCAGAAGTTGCAAAGCTTTTTGTAGATGCAGGTCTTATAGTAATTACAGCTTTTATATCTCCTTTTAGAGAAGATAGAAAATTTGCTCGTTCTTTAGTAGAAAAGGATGAGTTCATAGAAGTATTTGTAGATTGTCCACTACATATTTGCGAAAAAAGAGACCCAAAAGGTCTTTATGAAAAAGCTAGAAAAGGAATTATAAAAGATTTTACGGGAATAGATTCTCCTTATGAAGAGTCAAAAAATGCAGAAGTTCACATAAAAACTCATATAGAAGATATTTCAACCTGCGTGTATAAAATAATAAAAATACTAGTAGAAAAAAACCTTATTTCTTTAGAAAAAGCAAATATAACTTCCTTAGAAGAACTAAAAGAAAAAATAGAAAAACTTTTAAAGGAGGAAAGACTTTGATATCCTTTCATGGAGGAAAATACGTTTATCAAGTTTTAGAAGGTGAGGAAAGAGAGAAAATTTTAAATAATATAAAAAACTTTTTAAGCTTAGAAATAAGTAAAAGAAAAGCTTGTGACATAGAATTAATATGTAATGGAGCTTTTTCGCCTTTAGACCACTTTATGAATAAAGATGAAATAATGGATGTAGCTTTTAATTTAAATTTAAATGGCATTCTTTGGTCTATTCCTATTATGCTACCAGTAAATAAAGACATTTTTGAAAAAGCGCAAGAAAAAGACAAGATAATTTTAAAACATGAAAATGTGCCCTTAGCTCTTTTGGAAATAGAGGATAAGTTTACTTTAAATGAAAACGAAAAAGAAAAGATAGCAGAGGCCGTTTACAAAACAACTTCTTTGGATCATCCTGGAGTAAAAGAATTTATGAGTGAAAGTTCGTATTATTTAAGTGGTAAGGTATACCTTTTAAATCGTCCAAAAAGAGAAGAGGGGATAAAAGACTTTTACTATTTAGATCCAAAAAATACAAGACGAGAATTTGAAAAAAGAGGATGGAAAAGAATTGTAGCTTTTCAAACTAGAAATCCTATTCATAGAGCTCATGAATATATTACAAAGTGCGCTTTAGAAATTGTAGATGGTCTTTTTATACATCCACTTGTAGGACATACTAAAAAGGATGATATTCCAGCAAGTGTTCGTATGAAATGCTATGAAGTTTTAATAGAAAACTACTATAATAAGAAACGAGTATTTTTATCCGTGCTTCCAGCTGCTATGCATTATGCGGGTCCTAGAGAAGCACTACATCACATGATTATGAGAAAAAACTATGGTGCAACTCATATGATAATTGGAAGAGATCATGCTGGAGTGGGTTCTTTTTATGGTACCTATGAAGCTCAAGAATTTGTAAAAAAATACATTGATAAATTAGAAATAGAACCTCTATTTTTTGAACATGCTTTTTATTGCAAAAAATGTGAAGGTATGGCCACTACTAAAACATGTCCTCATCCTGAAAGAGACAGAGTTATTTTAAGTGGTACTAAAGTAAGAGCTATGCTTAGACAAGGTATCAAACCTCCTAAAGAATTTACTAGAGAGGAAGTCGCTGGTATTCTGATTGAATGGGCTAGAAGTGTTAGTTAGCTATATAAATAAATTAAATCAAAGAATAAAACAAGATAAATATTTTGAAGAGTTAATAAAGGGAGCTAGTACTGCTTTTATACTAAAAATATTGGGGATTATTAGTGGTTATGCTTTTACTTTACTTGTAACGAGAACTTTAGGGGCAGAAGCATGGGGTATATTTACATTATCTTTGGTAGTTTTACAAGTAGGTTCTATATTTGGAAAATTAGGAACTGATATAGCAATTTTAAGATTTACAGCTGAGTATGTCGCAAAAGGGGATATAAATGCTTTAAAGAATATTTATAAAAAAATTTTAATTCTAGTTATACCTACCTCCTTATTAGTTTCTATTATAATTTTTTTTACCTCCCCTATATTAGCCACTAAAATTTTTCATAAGGCTTATTTAACATCTTATTTTAAGTTAATAGCATTTGTTATTATCTTTTTTGTTTTATTTGCGATTCACATTGAAGCAATAAGAGGATTAGGAAAAATAAAGGAATATATGATCTTGCATCAAATAATGATATATCTATTTTCAATAATTTGCTATTTTGCTTTTTTAAAAATTTTCAATAAATATAAATTTTTACCCTTAATTTCTTATAGTATTTCTGTAGTCTCTTTAGCTATTTTTTCTATACATTTGTGGTTTAATTTTTTAAAAAAAATATATAAGAAAGAAAAACTAAAAACTCTATCTAACCCTAGGATAAAAAATATTTTAATAATTTTATTTCCTATATTTTCGTCAAATTTATTATCTTTAGTTATGGGTTGGATGGATACAATAATGCTAGGGATATTTAAATCTTCCCAGGAAGTTGGTATTTATAATGTTGTTTTTAAACTATCTTTAATAATTAGTTTCCCTTTAGTGGCGATAAATGCGATTGTTGCTCCAAAATTTGCTGAGTTATTTGGGAATAAAAATTTTAAAGAATTAAAAAAAGTTTTTGAAATTTCGCGAAAAATAGCATCCATTTTTTCTTTGCCCATATTAATATTTTTTTTAATATTTTCGAAATTTCTTTTGGGATATTTTGGAGATGAATTCATAAAAGGAAATACAGCTTTGGTAATTTTAATTATAAGTCAATTTATGAATGTTTATGTAGGAAGTGTAGGATATATGCTTCAAATGACAGGCGCTCAACATATATTTCAGAACATATTGTTATTATCAGTAGTAATAAATTTTATAATAGGATATAATATCATACCCGAATTTGGTATAAATGGTGCAGCTTTGTCATCAGCAATAAGTACTATATTATGGAATATCTTAGGATATATATATATTAAAAAGAAAATTTTTAAAGAAAATTAAAATCTCTGGCGGGAAAATGCCATTAAAAGCAATATTTAATGGATATTTTAGAAGTGGGACTACTTATATTTGGTACACTTTAAAAAAATTTAATCCTGATAAATTAGTTTTTTATGAACCACTTAATCCTAACTTGTTTATATATATTCAAAATGAAAAAGGAGAAAAAAATTCTCTTCATGGAAAGTATCTTTGGAAGGAATATCTCCAAATGGATAACGCGTTTCTTCAAAAATTAAGAATTAACCATCCAAATTTACAACATAGAACAGAAATTCCAAGGAATTATAAAATTTTGCTTGATTATTTAGAAGTTTTTAACTCTATAAATAGAGATGTAATTTTACAAACAAATAGACTACACTTTTATTATAAAATTATAGCTGAAAAATATAATATTCCAATTTTTCATATTATTAGAGATCCAATTGAAGTATATCTATCCTTAATTAATACGAGATATCATAACTTCCCTTTTTTTAATAAAATAATTTATAACACAAATCCGTTTAATATCAAAGATATTGCGGTATATATATATATGTATTATGGAATCCCATATTATCTAAATGCGAACAGAATAAAGGAATTTTTTTATTTTCATAATAGAAAAAAAATGTTTTTGGTAACTTGGATCATTTGTAACTATGAAGCAATAAAATTTTTGGAAGATATTAATTCTTTGGAAACATTAATAAATTATAATAAAATGCTATATGATAAATCTTTTATAAATTGTTTGGAAAAATATAATATTAAATTTGAAATATTATCTTTCAGAAAAAAATATATAGAATCTAAACTATATAAAAGTTTACAGAGAGATTTTGAAAAGTTAGCTCAAGAGCTTGATTTAAAAGAGAAATATTTTTATATATTGGACAAATGCTTTTAACTAGAAAAAATTTAAAAATTCTCCGTTTTATATGTTTTTATTTGTTAATAATTTCTTTATTATTTTTTTCAGGACAATTTTCTTTCTATTTCTTTTCACTAATTCTTCTTCTTTTAATTTTTGAATATATAAATAAAAAAGAATATTTTAATCCAATAATTGGATTTTCGCTAGGCTTTATAATTTATTTTTGTATACCATACTTTTTTTTCAATAATGGATATTACCAATATATTTTGGATTATAAAATTAAACTTTTTATAATATCTTCCTTTTTTTCTTATTTGATAGGATCTTTTATGTTTTCTTTACTTTTTTTAAAGAAAAGGAGGAATAATTTTTTTATTATACAAAAATTAAATTTTTCCCAGAAAAAATTGAAAATATTAGGTGTTATAATCATTTTTGTAAAAATTCTTCATCTACTTTCAGGTTATAAAACTACTATTATATCAGCTATAGGAAAATCAGGTATAGCTGATATTTTTATCGTTTTTATAAATATTACAACATTTGTTTACATGAACTTAATTTCATATTTCATTCTAAAAATAAAAAAAAGTAAAACGTTATTACTTTTATTTTTCTGTATTTTATTTTTAGATATATTTTATGGATCAAAATTTAGAATATTACTTGATTTTAGTCCACTAATATTTTGGTATTTATATTTCTATAAAACTTTATCTATTAAATATATTATTGTTTTATTTGTTATTATCCTCATCTCTTTTTCATTTTCATTAGCTATAAGAACACATAAATATCTTGCTTATAGCAATTCTTTTTCTCAAATAGGTTATTTAGCTGTGATTTTATTAAAAAATTATTCCTTTCATATTTTTGATCTTATAATAGGACGATTAAATATGTTAGAACCGCTAATTAGAATATTTGATAACAAAAATCTTACAACAAAATTTTTATCCCACTATCCTTTAAATAATACTATATTTCCACTTTTTTTTATATCCTTTATTCCTCGCTTTATTTGGCATAATAGAATAGACTCTAATCCTGGTGGTTATTTTGGATATGTTTTTGGATGGACTAGTAGTTACAAAGATGCGTATGTATCAGCTTCTTTAATAGGGGAATTTTTTATTAATTTTAGTTGGTATTCATTGTTATTAATTTTTTGTTTAGGTTTTCTACATCAACTTATTTATCAAATATTCTTTAACAAAAGTAGAAAATTTATATTTAAAATTATATATCTTTATTTCTTTATTTACGTAGTTCTTTCGGGTGTAGAATCATACTTTGTTATAAGATATAATATTTTCATAAAAAATTCTATCTTAATGTTTTTAATATATACCATTATATTTCAAATTCTAAAAGTACATAGGAAGAAGAAAGTATGAAAATACTTATGATTACACCTACTTACTATCCCAAAATAGGAGGTATAGAGAATCATATAAAAGAATTATCTTATTATTTGTCCAAGAATAATCACAAGGTATCTATAGTTGTAGTAAATCCAAACATAACTGATTATAAAAAAAGTTTTCTATTTGGAATAGAAACACATTATATTAAAGCTATAGGGAGGTATCCCTTTATATTTTTTCAAAATCTTAATAATTTTCTAAAATTAAAAATGTACGATATAATACATATCCATGATCCACATTTAGCTGGAATAAGTTTTCATTTTTACTATAACAAATATAATTTACCAAAAATTTTAAGCACTCATGGTGGAATTTTTCATACAAATAAATTTAAATCATTAAAGAAAGTTTATTGGAAAACAGTCGCAAAATTATTAATTAGACAATATTCTAAAGTTATATGTGTTAGTAAAAGTGATTATGAAAAATATAAATCATTAACAAATAATTTAGAAATTATTGAGAATGGAATAAATGTTAGTAAATTTTCAAAAATATATTCATTATTCTCAAAGGCTCCAAATAAAAGTTTTATATATTTTGGTAGATTTTCTAAAAATAAGGGAATAGAAAATTTACTTAAGGTCTTTGAAATTTTATTCAAAAAAGATAATGAAATAAAATTAACTTTAGTAGGTAAATCTGAGACGGAAGAAATAAATAAATTGCTTCAATGTTTTCAATTAAAGTATCCAAAAAATATAAAAATATATCCTTTTTTAGATGAAGATGCTTTACTGAGAATTTTATCTCAACATAAATTTTTTATAAGTGCAACAAAATATGAAGGTTTTGGTATATCAATACTAGAGGCTGCAGCTTCTGGTAGAATAGTTATAGTAAATAATATTTCTCCCATAAATAAAATTTTTAATAAAGATGAAGTATTTTTTGTTAATTTTAATAATATTGAGGAAACAGTAAAAAATATTTTAAACATTTTATCGTTATCTAATTTACAATTTGATAAAATTAGAAAAAAGGCTTTTAATAAAGTTAAAAGTTATAGCTGGGAAAATACTGTACAAAAAATTGAAAAGCTGTATTTTGAGGTTATAAATGTCTGATTTATCCGTTATTATTTTAACGTATAATGAGGAAAAACATATAGAAAGATGTATAAAAAGTTTGAAACCTTTTGCTAAAGAGATTTTTATTGTAGATTCTTACTCAACCGATAAAACACTTGAAATTGCTGAAAAATTAGGTGCAAAGATTTATCAAAATAAATGGATTAATTATGCAAATCAGTTTCAATGGGCTCTAAATAATTGTCCAATAAAAACAAAATGGGTTATGAGAATGGATGCCGATGAATATGTTTTACCATCGTTAGCGTTGGAAATAGAAAATAAACTTTCCACTCTTCCGGAGGATATTACTGGAATTTATATAAAAAGAAGAGTTTATTTTTTAGGTAAATGGATAAAACATGGGGGTTACTATCCTACCTGGCTTTTAAGAATATGGAGATATGGTTGTGCTAAAATTGAACAACGTTGGATGGATGAACATATGAAATTATTAAAAGGACGAGCTATAAAATTTGAAAATGATATAGTAGATGAAAATTTAAATAATATTTCATGGTGGATAAATAAACATAATAATTATGCTACTAGAGAAGCTATAGACTTATTAAATATGATTTATAAGTTTAAAAAATATGATGAAATACCCGCTAAATTTTTTGGAAGTCAAGAGCAGCGAAAAAGATGGTTAAAGAATAAATACGCAAACTTACCGTTATTTATAAGACCTATTTTATATTTTATTTATAGGTTTTTTATTAAAGGTGGTTTTTTGGATGGAAAAGAAGGAATTATTTGGCATTTTTTACAGGGTTTTTGGTATAGATTTTTAGTTGATGTAAAAATTTTTGAAATAGAAAAATTTAGAAAGAAATACAAGTTAACTATTCCTGAAGCAATAGAAAAATTGCATAATATAAAAATTTAAAATTTATTTAAGGGAGGGAATCTTTAATGTATATATTAGGTATAAACGCTTTTCACGGCGATTCTTCGGCAGCTTTGTTAAAAGACGGAAAAATTGTAGCTGCTGCCGAAGAAGAAAGATTTGTCAGAAAAAAACATTGGGCCGGTTTTCCTAAAAAATCAATAGAGTATTGTCTTAAAGAAGCTAATATTAATCTATCGGATATAGATTATATTGCAATTAACAAAAATCCGAAGGCTAATATTGGAGAAAAATTAAAATTTATTTTGTTAAAAAAACCGGATATAAAATTTCTTTTAAACAGGTTAAAAAATATTAAACAATTGGAAAATATTGAAAATATAATAGAAAAAACTTTCAATATTACTTTTAAAAAAAAAGTGGAATATATAGAGCATCATAGAGCTCATATGGCTAGTTCTTTCTTTGCTTCTACTTTTGAAAAATCTGCTATTTTATCTGTTGATGGATTTGGAGATTTTGTAAGTACTGCTTTTGGATATGGTGAAAAAAATAAGATTGAAATATTTAAAAAAATTTACTTTCCCCATTCTTTAGGTATTTTTTATCAGGCTATAACTCAATTTTTAGGATTTTGGAATTATGGCGATGAATATAAGGTAATGGGCTTATCTGCGTATGGAAAACCTATTTATATGGATATAATGAGAGATATTGTAATATTAAAAGATGATGGAACTTTTGAACTTAACCTAAAGTATTTTAGACATCACAAGGAAAATATTGAATATGAATGGAGCGACACAGTTCCTTATGTAGGGCAATTGTTCAGCGAGGAACTTGAAAAAGTTTTAGGCCCTGCCCGAAAAAAAGAAGAACCTATAACTGAGCATCACCAAAATGTAGCCGCTTCTGTGCAAAAGATGTTTGAGGAAGCCGTTTCACATATACTTAATTATCTTTATAAAGAAATAGGAATAGAAAATATTTGCTTAGCTGGTGGAGCTGCGATGAATTCCGTTATGAATGGAAAAATATATACTTTAACACCTTTTAAAAAAGCGTTTATTCCAGCTGGAGCTGCGGATAATGGTGGAGCTATCGGCAGTACTTTAGATGTTTGGTGTGAAGTGTTAAATAGAGAGAGAGTCTATAGGATGGAACACGCTTATCTTGGACCATCTTTTAGTGAAAACTATATTTCTAACGTTCTTGATAATAATAAAAAAATTTTAAATGAAAATAAATGCGAAATAAATTTTATAGAAAATGAAAATAAGCTTTGTAATCTAGTAGCTCAGTATATATCTGAAGGAAAAGTGGTAGGTTGGTTTCAAGGAAGAATGGAATGGGGTGCTCGAGCGTTAGGAAATAGATCTATTTTAGCAGATCCCCGCAGAAAAGATATGAGAGATATTTTAAATTTAAAAATAAAACATAGAGAACCTTTCCGTCCATTCGCTCCTACAGTACTTAGGGAATATGTGAATGAATATTTTGAAATAGAAGATGATGTACCATTTATGGAAAAGGTTTTTCCAATAAAAAAAGAAAAACATAATATTATTCCTGCTGTTACCCATGTAGATGGAACAGGTAGATTGCAGACTTTGAAGGAAGAACAAAATCCAAGATATTATAAGTTAATTAAAAAGTTTGAAAATATAACTGGTATTCCTATAGTACTTAATACATCTTTTAATGAAAATGAACCTATTGTTTGTACACCAGAAGAAGCTTTAGATTGCTTTTTAAGAACAAAAATGGATGTTTTAGTTTTAGAGCGATTTGTAATTAAAAGAAAATAGCAATTACTAAGTATTCCAGGATTTTGAAAATGAAGATAAGCATAATAACAGCTGTTTTAAATAGAAAAAACGAAATTGAAGAAACTTTAGAATCTTTAAAAAATCAAACTTATAGAAATATTCAACATATTATAATAGATGGTGGTTCCACAGATGGAACTTTAGATATTTTAAAAAATTATAAAAGTACCGTTAAAGACTATGAAATTATTTTAATGTCGGAAAAGGATAAAGGTTTATACAATGCACTAAATAAAGGTGTAAGTTTAGCTACTGGAGAAATCATCGGTATTTTACATGCAGGAGATTTATTTGCTCATAATAAAGTTTTGGAAAAAGTAGTAAATTCGTTCAAGGAAAAAAATTTCATAGATGGAGTTTACGGAGATGTAGAGTTTTTTAATGAAAGTGGTAAAACTGTTAGAATTTCGAAACTTGGGGATTTTGATTATAAAAAAATTTTGATAGGCTGGCATCCAACGCATCCAACATTATTCTTAAGAAAATACGTTTATGATAATTTGGGTTTTTATAGAGAAGATTTTGATATAGCCTCCGATTACGAATTCATTTTAAGAGTTATTTTAAAAGGAAAATATAAATTGTTTTACTTAAATGAAATATTGGTAAAAATGAGAACAGGAGGTAAAAGCGGACAATCGCCTAGAAAGTTTATAAAAAAATTTATTGAAGATTGGAAAATTGTAAAGGAATATAATTTACCTTTTTATACAGTCTTATTAAAAAAACTAATAAAAATTTCAGAAATTTTAAGGGTATTTAAAATTTAAAAAATAGAATTTTTATGTAAAAAATTTATCACCAGGAGTTTCTAAAAATGCCAAAAAAGAAAAAAGCTTTGATTACAGGTATTACAGGTCAAGATGGGGCATATTTAGCTGAATTTTTGTTAAAGAAAGGTTATGAGGTTCATGGTATTAAAAGGAGAACTTCTTTATTTAATACAGCTAGAATAGATCATTTATATAAGGACCCCCATGAGGAAGATGTTAATTTTTTTTTACATTATGGCGATATGACTGATAGCTTAAATTTAGTTAGGCTTATTGAAAAAATTCAGCCAGATGAAATATATAATTTGGCTGCTCAATCTCATGTTTGGGTTTCTTTTGAACAACCAGAGTATACTGCAAATTGTGATGCTCTTGGAACTCTTAGAATTTTAGAAGCTGTTAGGCTTTTAGGTTTAAAAGATAAAACAAAAATATATCAAGCTTCCACTTCTGAGCTTTATGGAAAGGTTCAGGAAATACCTCAAAATGAAAAAACTCCTTTTTATCCCAGAAGTCCTTATGCTGTGGCTAAGCTTTATGCTTATTGGATTACAGTAAACTATAGAGAAGCTTATGGACTTTTTGCTTGTAATGGAATACTGTTTAACCACGAGAGCCCGATACGTGGAGAAACCTTTGTAACAAGGAAGATTACAAGAGGTGCCACTAGAATTTTATTTGGACTAGATAAGAAAATATATCTTGGAAATTTAAATGCAAAAAGAGACTGGGGACACGCCAAAGATTATGTAAGAGGCATGTGGCTTATTTTACAACAGGATGAACCAGATGATTATGTTTTAGCTACCGGAAAAACTCATGAAGTTAGAGAATTTGCTAGAAAAACTTTTGAAAAATTGGGTTTTACCTTAGAATTTAAAGGTAAGGGGATAGATGAAAAAGGAATTATTACTTCTTTTGATGAGGGCGCACTAGAAAATACTTTAAAACTCGCAAATATAAAAAATATTAAACCTTTAATAGAGAATGCTAAAAAACTTGTTGATAAAGTAGTTATTGAAGTAGACCCAAGATACTTTAGACCTGCAGAAGTTGATATTTTAGTTGGGGATCCATCTAAGGCTATGAAGAAGCTTGGATGGAGACCAGAACATACTTTTGATGATCTTGTTATGGATATGGTTATAGGAGATTTAAAAAGTAATTATAAAGAGCTTTTGTTAAAAGAATTAGGATTTGAAGTAATTCCAAGTTGTGAACTTTAAAATAAAAAGAAGGTGAAAATAAATGGAAAAAACGGCTAAAATCTTTGTGGCAGGTGGAACGGGTCTAGTTGGAAGCGCTATTATTAGAAATTTAACAAAGAAGGGATATAAAAATATTGTTTCAAACTACCATAATAGGAAACCTACTGAAAATTTAGAAATAAAATGGGTAAAGCTTGACTTAACAAATCAAAAAAATGTAAAAGAATTTTTTGATAAAGAAAAAATAGACTATGTTTTTCTAGCTGCAGCTAAAGTAGGTGGTATATACGCTAATAATATATATAGAGCCGATTTTATATATCAAAATTTACAGATTCAAAATAATGTAATTCATGAGAGCTACAGACATAATGTAAAAAAACTTCTTTTTTTAGGAAGTACTTGTATATATCCTAAATTTGCAAAACAACCAATAAAAGAGGAAGAGCTTTTAACTGGGGAACTTGAATATACAAATGAACCTTACGCTATTGCAAAGATTGCTGGTTTAAAATTGTGTGAAAGTTATAACATTCAATATGGAACAAATTTTTTATGTGTAATGCCAACAAATTTATATGGGTATAATGATAATTTTGATTTGGAAACATCTCATGTGTTACCTGCTCTTTTAAGAAAAATACATTTAGGAAAACTTTTGGAAAAGGATAATTTTGTAGGAATAAAAAAAGACTTATTAAACTTTCCTATAACGAGTTTAAAAGAAAAAAATATCAATATTGAGTCTTTAAGCGAAAATGAACTCTTATCTATTTTAAAAAACTATGGAATATACAAAAAAAATGGAAAAGTATATGTTGAAATTTGGGGAAGTGGAAGTCCTAAAAGAGAGTTTCTATGGACGGATGATTTGGCAGACGCTTGTATATATTTGATGGAAAATTATAGTTATCTGGATATTTTAAAAATCATTTATGGGGAGGATAGGATAAATACAAATAACCTTTTAGATCTTGTAAAAAGGGGTTTTGAAATTAAAAATACTCATATAAATATCGGTACGGGTGAAGATATTTCTATTAAAGATTTAGCATATTTGATAAAAAATATTTTAAATTTTAAAGGGGAATTTTATTTTAATACCTCAAAACCCGATGGAACTCCCCGAAAAGTAACAGATATAGCTAGACTAAAAAAATTAGGATGGGAACCTAAAACATCTTTAGAAGAGGGTATAAGAAAGCTCTATGAGTGGTATATATCTAGACAAAAAAATCTTTAAGGTGATTGTTAAAAATGCTCCTTTGGTATCTATAGATTTAATAATAGAACATAATAATAAATTTTTGCTTGGACTTAGAAGAAATAAACCTGCAAAAAATTTTTATTTTGTTCCAGGTGGCAGAGTGTTAAAAGGAGAAACTTTAAAAGAAGCTTTTTCCAGAATTTCGTTTAATGAAATAGGTATTTCTTTGGAATTTGAAAGAGCAAAATTTTTAGGTGTATATGAACATTTTTATATAGAAAGTATTTTTGGAGAAGATATTTCAACTCACTATATTGTGCTTGCCTATCATATTATTCTTTCAGAGGAGGAAGCAAAAAAAATATCTTTAAATAATCAGCATAGTAAGTATAAATGGTTTAGTATTAAGGATATATTAAAAAACTCTAAAGTTCATAAGTACACAAAGAATTATTTTATTAATATTCCATAATTTTATTTAGTATATTAAATAAAAGGTAAAATTTTGTGAAAGGATAGGAAATCATGAAAACAATAATTCTAGCTGGTGGAAGTGGAACGAGATTGTTTCCTTTATCAAGGAAAAATTATCCCAAGCAGTTTTTAAAAATAAAAGATAAATATTCTTTTTTTCAAAAAACTATTATTAGAAACTTAAAAATAGTAAATCCAGAAGATATTTTAATTATTACAAATAAAAATTATGAATTTTTAATAAATAATGATTTGGAAGAGCTTGTGAAAGATGGTATTTTAAAAAAGGAAGACAAAGAAAAAATAAATATAGTTTTTGAACCTGTAGGACGAAATACAGCACCTGCCATAGCTTTTGGAGTAAAATTTCTTTTGGAAAAGCTAAATATAGATAAAAAAGAGGTTATTTTTGTATCTCCCTCTGATCATTTAATATCTCCGATAGAAAAATTTTCGTTTTATATAAAGGAAGCAGAAAAGATAGTTAATAAGGAATATATAGTAACTTTTGGAATAAGACCTACTAAAGTAGAAACGGGATATGGATATATAGAGGTTGATTTTAATAAAAAAATAGAAAATGGATATAAAGTAGTAAAGTTTCATGAAAAGCCTGATTTTGAAACAGCTAAAAAATATTTAGAAAGCGGAAACTTTTATTGGAATAGTGGTATGTTTATGTTTTCTATAGATACTTTCTTAGAAGAACTTAAAAAGTATTCTCCT
>Ga0256838_1000518_pt1 | contig 23163 bp, 23 predicted proteins | sample 4571419metaG_FD_185978 | JGI IMG/M metagenome (GOLD analysis project Ga0256838, IMG submission 185978) | Hydrothermal vent microbial communities from Guaymas Basin, Mexico - 4571-419 | ecosystem: Environmental > Aquatic > Marine > Hydrothermal vents | place: Mexico: Guaymas Basin | collected...
CCTGCAAGAGAATTTTTCCGTCTTCAATCTCTTGGAATTAAAAGACTATATCTTGTAAAATCAAAAGCCTTAATAGTTACATCAAAAGCTGACGCTACCGTTCCTTACACCGTGGCTGACTTCTTAGAAAGCAGAATGAACGGCAGAGTTAAAAAACTTGTTCTTGAAAAAAACGGCCATGTAGTCGTTAGAGGCGAAGAAAAAATGAAGGTTTTTGAAGAGAGCGTGAGGTGGCTGATAAATGAGACTTGAAGATCTGATAAAATCAACGCTCTCTGTTGGAAGAGAAGTCGAAGTCGAAGACATGCTCCAAATTTTATCAAACGAAGATACATCTTATAAATTTTACTCAGAAGTTGAATGTAGCGGCAGGCAAGCTCAAAGTATATATTTCGTCGATGGTAAGATAAAACATCTTTTATATTCCAACACACCCCTTCAACCCCGCGTTTTGATTTCGCAAGTAGTTGTTGGAGCTGTTCTTTGGAAAGATGGCGAAGGTTTAGAAATCATAGAAGACAGTGTTAAAAACGAATTTGTAATGGTTGTTCCAAGTTTCATGAAATTTGAAGAAGATGCCATCTACATTGATGGATTGGGAAAGTTAAAAGTTTTAAAAACTGACAACCCAGATCTTATAAGTTCTTCTATAAAATACATGGCAGCTCTTGAAATGGAGCTTTCAAGAGAGCTTGCTTTGAAAGGAAAAGGTATTGTTGTAAAAGATGGAAGTTTTACCCCGATATTCATAGCAAAAGAAAGTCCCACCTTTATTGAAAACAAAGGCCCTATAGGTCTTGTTAAAATTATCTACAATTTTCCAACGGATGTAAGCGAAAAGCTTTTTTCCATGAAAATTGGTGATTTAAGCCCTTTGTATATAAAGAGCTATTCAGATGAAAATGACATAGTGAGCGCTTTCTTGAAGATCGGGAAGAATTCTATTTTAAGGATGGATGCAATAATTCAAAGTAAAAATAAGGATATAATAAAAAAAGCCGGCAAGGTTTTTTGCTCTCTTGCCAGCGTTATTCCACAGCTTACAATAGATATAAATTACATGCGACTTCCCGAGGATATTCCGCCAATTCAATCGCTTGAGTATTACCTTGGCTCTTACATAATCACTCCTCAGATGGCATCTTATTTTCTCCATGAATTCATATCACAAATTCTTTCTTAACCTTTAAATTTTCTGCAAGATCTTCATAGCCCTTTCTTCCCATAATTGCGTAAGTTAGTTTCTTTCCAAGCTCAACACCGGGCTGGTCATAAGGATTTATGTTGAAAAGCCATCCAGCTATTGCTGTAGCGCATTCATAAATCACAAAAAAGTATCCAACATTGAATTCATCAATTTTGTCAAACTCAAGACTAAGGTTTGGTTTTCCACTTTTTGTTAGTGCAGATCTTGTTCCCTCATACTCCGCATTTATCAACTCTGATAGTTTTCTTCCTCCAAGGTATTCTAAGGCTTCTTCATCGTGAATCTTTCCTATAAGAACATCTCTATCAAAATTCTCCACCTTTATAAAGGTTATAACCTTATCGTTGGGTCCTTCATTGTAAAGTTGCACTTGCGAGTGTTGATCCGTTGTTCCAAGAGCCTTTACTGGAGTCTGTCCTACGCTTACAACCTTTCCATCCTTTGAATATTTCTTTCCTAAGCTTTCCGCCCACAGCTGTCTGTACCAATCGGCAAGGTAGTAAAGTCTGTTAGAGTAGGGCATCATAACCGATATGTTCTTGCCTTTGTTGTAAAATAGGTAATGAACCGCCGCTATTAAGGCAGCCGGATTATTCCATATATCTTCGTTTAAGCATCTGTTCTTTGCAGCTTGAGCGCCTTCGTGGAGCTTGTCAATGTCTATACCTTCTGCCATCGCTGATAAGAGACCAACTTGAGTTAAAACAGAGAACCTCCCTCCAACATCTGGCGGAACATCTAAGACTTTTATTCCCTCCTCTTTTGCAATCTTTCTTAATACTCCCTTTTCTGGATCCGTTGTGAACACAAGATGATCTTTTGGATCAAGACCTATGGATTCAAGGATATTTCTTGCAACGAGATAATTCGCCATTGCTTCCGCTGTCGATCCCGATTTGGAGATAACATTGAATACTGTACGCTTTAAATCAACCTGCTGGAAGATGGAAGAAACAAAGTCAGGATCGACATTATCTGCCACAAATACCCGCAAATACCCGCCCCTGTCGTCCCTTGAGAGTGAATTCCAATTCAAGGGCCTCAAAGCGTTGTGAAGGGCTATGTTGCCAAGGGCGGATCCTCCTATTCCAAGTACGACGAAATCGTCAAAGGTGAAGAGCCATTCTTCTAAATCTTTAACCTGACCAAGTATTTCCTGGTCGTTCACTATCCTTAAGAATCCCGGTGTGTTTTTCTTCATATCGTCTATCGCTTCTTTTACTTTTGAACTGATTTCATTTATTTCTTCCTCTTTTAATCCACCTTCGATGTTTGGTTGAAAGACTCTTGAAAAATCGAACTTTATCATACCTTTCCACCTCCCTGTTCTTTAAGTTCGAGTTTCTTGTAAAACCTTAGAATTGTGTGTCTAATTTTGTTTGATTAGTATTCATCTGGTAAATTCTATCATATAAAGGCAACTATTCCATTTAAAAATAACGAAGGGGGTTTTTGTCATGTACGACATTCTTATAAAGAACGCTAAGTTAAGAAATGAGAAAAATTTAAAGAACATAGCAATTAAAGATGGAGAAATTGTGGATATTTATGAAGGAAAAGAGCGAGATGCTGAAAAGGTTATAGATGCTAAAGGAGCGCTTGTAACTGAGGCTTTTGTTAATCCGCATCTTCACTTGTGCAAGGTTTATACTCTGATGAAGATGTCGGAGGAAGCGTTGAAAGATTATCACGGGGAGAATATGGGAAAAGCTATGACCGCTATAGAACTTGCTGCGAGGATAAAGGAGAAATATGACGAAGAATGGATTTACCCGAATGTGAAAAAGGCTTTGAAACTTGCCGTGGAAAATGGCATTCTATACATCAGAGCTTTTGCCGATGTCGATAGCAAAGCCAAACTCATTGGTTTAAAAGCTTTGCTAAAGGCAAAAGAAGAGTTTAAAGATAAACTTTATCTTGAAGTGGTTGCATTTCCTCAAGATGGAATTGTAAGAGAGCCGGGTGCCTTTGAATTGTTAGATGAAGCGATGAAGCTTGGTGCCGATGTCGTTGGCGGAATTCCATGGATTGAGCTAACAGAGAAGGATGAAATGGAACATATAAACGCTGCCTTCAAATTGGCAAAAAAGTATGACAAACCAATCTCCATGCTTGTGGATGATGCTGGGGATCCTACATTAAAGACCCTTGAAATGCTGGCTGTTAAGACAATTGAAGAAAATTGGAATGGGAGAGTTCTTGCCCACCATGCAAGAGCAATGGCGTTATATCCTAAACCATACCTTTTGAAACTTTTTGCACTGATGAAAAAAGCTGATATGGGTCTTATAACTGATCCTCACACAGGCCCACTCCATGCAAGAGTAAAGGAAATGCTTGAAGAAGGTGTTACAGTGGCTTTAGGGCAAGATGACATCTCCGACGCTTACTATCCATATGGAAGGAACAACATGCTTGAAGTGGCATTCTTGGCATCTCACATACTTTGGATGACGACGAGGGAAGATATGGAAACGTTATATAACATGATAACCATCTACGCCGCAAAGGCGATGGGATTAAAGAACTATGGTCTTAAGGTTGGAAGTCCTGCAAGTTTGGTTGTTTTGAATGAATACAATGTGCTTGAAGCGTTCAGAAATCACGATAAACCTAGGTATGTTATATACGAAGGACGAATAGTTAACTAATTTTCTTAAAATGTTGATAACTTGGTTAATATTACGAATATTTTAGATTTCTATTTTCTGATGATAGGGTTGAGATGGTAAATTCCTTGAAAATTTCTTATATAGATGGGTGTTTATATTCCGTTTATACTCCCTTCTTATGAGATTTTCTTTCAAAGAAAAATATATAGGAATGCTGGCGCTTTTTGAAGAAAAATGCAGTGTGAAGACACTGTAAAAATAGTAGGGTAACTAAAAAATACAATAGAAGTTTCGGTTAAGTTGTTGAATATGGTGGTGATATGAGGTGAGAATAGGACCAGGAGCGTATTCGTGTATAACTCGTCGATTCGGTGCGAATACTGAAAGGTTAGGGAAGACCATTAGAAAACTTTCTTCTGGATTAAGGATAGACTGTGCTGCTGATGACGCAGCCGGTATGGCTATTTCTGAAAAAATTGATAGTCAACTTAATGGATATATAACAGCTCTTAAGAGTGCGCTTGATGCAATATCATATGTTCAAGTAGCTGATGGGGCTTTGAATGAGGTTCACGATATCTTGCATAGGATGAGGGAGATAGCTGTACAAGCATCGAATGGTATTAATACAGATATAGATAGAAAACATCTTGATGAAGAATACCAGAGACTGAAAGAAAATATAAAAGGTATATTTACAAGGACTGAATTCAATACAAAAAAGGTTTTTACATTGAATCTTACTGAAGTAGGTGATATTGGAGGAAGTAGTAGAATAGTGAAGTGGAAAAAGACTTCCGCAGATATTACTGGTTCTTCCAGTTCTTTAGTATCTGTCAGTTCTCTCAAAGTAGCTTCAGATGGAGATATATTGGTTGGTATAACTAGTTATCTTCCAGGTGGCGATAGCTACCTTATGAAATACTCCCCAGACGGTTCTTTGGTATATAAAGTCTCTTCATCTGAAAATATATACGCTATTGAGGAAGATTCAAGTGGAAATGTAGTTGTAGGTGGAGATGGGTGGATAGGAGTTTACGATGGGAATAACATTAATACCCTATCCGCAAGTTTGCCTTTCGAAATACACTCCATTCAAGTTCTTTCAAATGGAAATTATGTTGTTTCTGGGACAGATAGCACTGCTGGAGTGGCAATAGTGGCAATTATAGACAAAAATGGGAATGTGGTTAATTCAACTTCAGTAACAGGTGCTTATTCACCTAGTGTTAAGATTACATCAGATAACAAAATAGTAGTTTTGTCTTATAGCAATTCTAATACTTATATTACAAAATTAGATATGAACTTGAATGAAGAATGGGAAGTTAACGTTTCTAATGGCGATGAAGGATTATATGGTGGAGTGTTCTATTCTGGTGAAGTTTGGGAAACCTCTTCCGGAACATTTGTTACAGTTAACTCTGACACTAATGTTATAAGAGTTATAAAGACGGATGGCTCAACTACTGAAACATATGATATTGCACCAGAAAGATTTACATATAATGAACCTCACACTGTTTCTATATACCCTTCTGATGATGGAGGTTATATTGTTTCTGCGGGAGCGCTTGACCAAGCAAGCAACGAACGATTTTGGGTTGCTACCTTAGATAAAGATATGAATATTACTTGGGAAGGGTTTGTTGGTGATGGAGGAGACCATCCTAAGAAAGTGATACAGCTTCCGAGTGGAGATATAGTAGTGGGAGGATTATCATATAACTATACGCTAGTGGATTTTAATCCCAGTGGAATAGTTTATACTGAAGAAGAAAATTATAAATACATGGTTGTTCAGCTTTCTCCTAATGAAGGTGGAAATATGGTGATAAGTTATAAAGGTTTTGAAGGATTGCTAGATCTTATGAGTTCAGATGTTCTAACATACGATCATGCACAAGATGCTTTGGTATTAATAGATGAAGCAGTTAACTATATAAATGATATACGTACAAAACTTGGTGCATATATGAACAGATTGGAAAAAAGCGTCAATTCGCTCATGGATGCTATTGTGAATCTTACGAGTGCTGAAAGTGTTATAAAAGATTCGGATATTGTGGGAGATTATGTAAGATACACAAAAGAACTTATAAAAGTTAACGCGACTATAGATGAGTTAGTTGCTGTTAAATCGAATATGGAAATGATTTTAAGGTTATTCGAGTAAAAATAGAAATTAATAGTGTTTATTGCTAACCTCTCACTGTTTTTTAATTTTTCCTCTTTTTTCCTCTTTCGGACCTCTATATAATTTGACAATCTAATTGATAGTAGTAAAATGAAAAACCGTTAACGATTGAACGAACAAGAGGTGATTTCCTATGTTATTTGAAGATGTCGTTAAAAAAATCATAGAATCGGAAAAAAGTGCCCGCCAAGAACTCGAAAGATTCAAAAAAGAGCTTACCAGCAAACTGAGTAAAGAATATGAAGAAGAAAAATCAAAGTTGGAAGAAGCATTTGTGGAGAAAAAGAAAAAGTTTGAGGAAGAGCTCCAAATGTTGAAGAAAAAATCAGAAGACAGAATAGAAAAGGAGAAAGAGGAACTTGCTGAGAAAAGGCAGAGGATTTTGGAAGAATTTGAAAAGGAGATAAGCAATGTAGTTGAAGAGATATTAAAGAAGGCGGTAGAGTGAGCGCCGGAGTCCTTACAGGGAAGGTAGGTTCTCTCGTTGGTAAGCTTTTGAAGGATGAAGATTTTCACAGGTTGCTTGCGCTAAAAAATGTCCACGAAGTGGCGATGTACTTAAAGAAACTCCCTCCCTATAAACCGTACATCCCTGATATGGAAGAGATTCATAGAAGAGATTTGGAAGCTTCGATTTTAAGAAAGAACAGAGATGAAACGCTCCGTTTAAGAAATTATGTTACCTATCCTCAAAAAAAGATTATCGATCACATCCTCTACAGGTATGAAATAGATGTTGTCAAAAAGCTTCTAAGGTTAATCCACTCTGGTGAAGATATCGAAGAGAGGTTTATATACTACAGTGATGATGAAACGATAGAAAAACTCGTGGAATTCAAAACGGTTGAAGAGGCTGTTGAATTTTTAAAGTCAAAGCCGTATTATCAATACCTAAAATCAGTTCTAAACGGCTACAAAGAAAGTTCTCTAGTAGGCGTTTTGGAAAACTCCTTGGAATTTTGGTATTTCAAGACTTTAAATAGGCTATTAAAGCAGTATTCAACAAGGCAGGTTATCCTGTTTTTCAAGAAACAGGTTGATTTGACAAATATAATGTGGATTTACAGGTCAAAAATTCTCTTTGGATATTCGCAGGAGAGAGTCTTGAGTCTGCTTCTTCCTTTTGGACTTTACACGAAGGGCGATGTTGCGTCGACTATAGCTTCCCTTTCAACAAAAGATGAATTTTTCGAAAAATTGAAATCTACACCTTATAGGGAAATCTTCAAAGAAAGGTACGATATTCCAGAAGAATTTATCCTCGAAAGAAGGATAGATAAATACCTATATCAACAGGCTAAGACGCTTATTAGAGATAAAAATAACGGCTTCAATCAACTGATAGGATATGTCCACCTCATAGAATTTGAACTTAAGGATCTTATAACTGTTATAGAGACAATAAGATATGGACTAGATAAAGATAGTGCATTTAAATATCTTGCCCGAGGTGGTCTAAATGCATGAAAAGCTGTTCAGCGTTGGCGTCATCGCAGATAAGAACTATGCAGAATTCATTTCTAAGGTTATATTGGATGGGGCTTTCCTTGAGCCACTCCCTACGGACTTTATGGATAAACTGGATGAACCTTTCTACGCAGAAAGTTTAAAGATGCTGGATGAAATCTTCAAAAGTGTTGGCGAAAAGCCCTCTATAAAACCAGAAGAAGTTCCCATTCCAATTCCAATAGAGCCAGGAGAAGTTAGAAATTTGATAGAGGACATTAGCAAAAAGATAAAAGAAAATTCAGAGAATGAGAAGAAAATCTCAGAGGAAGTTAACATTTTGAAAGAGAGCATGCAGGCCCTTTCTGTATTTTCCAGTAACAATTTTTATCTATCTGACTTGAAGTCTCTTAAGTACACTAAAATAGTCTTTGGAAGGATACATCCTGAATTTTACTTGAGACTTGAGAAATCATTGAAAGATACAACAAGTCAGCTGATTGATGTGGCAGAGAAAGAAGGAAGGAAGTACTTTGCTTTAGTTTATGAATCCTCACAAAAGGATAAGATTCTATCGATATTGAAGGAAGTATCTGCCAAAATTTATGATATGCCAGATGTTAATTTAACCCCGAAGGAAGCTTATGATGAATTTTATGACAGGTGCAAGGTTCTTGAGTTGAAGATTAAGGAGCTCGATTTAAAGAAGAAGGAGATTTTCTACAATAGATACCACGAAATTGTGAGGTTATACAACATAATATTTGTTTTAAAAAGCATTTACGATTTTCTGAAAAGCGCTTCCGTTACCGGTGAATTTATCATCATAAGGGGCTGGGTTACGAAAAATGGCCTCGAAAAGTTGAGGGATTTAGAAAAATCCGGTATAGCCTACATTTTCGAAAACATTAAGGTAAAAGAGAAAAAGCCTACTCTTCTTAGAAATCCTAAGTTCTTTAAGCCCTTTGAGATGCTCGTTAAGATGTATGGTATTCCAAGAAGTGATGAGATAGACCCAACTCCTATAATTGGCTCTCTCTTCATATTTTTCTATGGCTTTATGTTCGGTGATATAGGCCATGGTCTTACGATATCGCTTCTTTCTTACTTGCTTTACAGAAAAACCAAAGGAGATCTTTGGTACATAATAAGCCTTGCTGGAATATCATCTGCGTTTTTTGGACTGATGTATGGTTCTATATTTGGCTTTGAAATTATCAAACCGCTATTTGCGCGGCCTATGGATAACATCTTCTTATTTCTTACCATATCTGTTGTTATAGGCGCATTTATGGTTGTCGGTGGAATGATAATAAATGTTATAAACAGGCTCATTAGGAATGAGAAAAAGCAGCTTTTGTTTGACCCTAACGGCTTTGCGGGAATGGGATTTTATATAATACTTGTAACGAATATATTCTGGCAAATTTATTATAAAAATCCCCTTATTCCATGGAAAGTGGCTATAGGTATCCTTCTTGGTTTTGTTGTTCTTATTTACCTCTATTTCATACTGTTTGAAGAGGGGTCTTTGGGAGAAAAGATGGTCTTAGGATTTTTTGAAACTTACGATAGACTTTTATCTTATTTTTCCAATACACTATCCTTTGTAAGACTTGGGGCTTTTGCTATGAACCATGCAGGGCTCTTTTTAGCTTTTTACATTCTCGCAAAGATGAGCTCAAACCCTGTTGGAAGTTTTCTTTCATTATTGATAGGTAACCTTCTTTTGATATTCCTCGAAGGACTTGTTGTCTTCATACAAGCTGTAAGGCTTGAGTTTTATGAGTTTTTCAGTAAGTTTTACAGTGGTGATGGAAAAGAATTCAAAGCTGCTACATACAATCGGGAGGTGAGATGATGTTCGGACTTTTCTTGGCAATCTCGGCGGTGGTATTAACCATAGCAGGAGGTATATACCATTGGAATTCTCAAAGTAAAAGAGCTACAGCGATATTTAAATACTTTTTAACATTCTCTGCAGTGCTTCTCTTCTCTGGGATGATATTCACTCCAGCGTCACTTTTTGCCGAGACGACATCTCAATCACATCAAGTTAACGGAAACGCGATGATAGGGGTGGCACTTTCCACAGGTCTTGCGGCTCTTGGCGCTGGAATAGCAGTTGGACTTACAGGTGCTGCAGCTATAGGTGCTATAAGCGAGGATCCAAAAATGCTTGGAAGATCTCTTATATTCGTTGGACTTGCAGAAGGAATAGCGATATACGGTCTTATAATCTCCATAATGATATTTGGGAGGGTTTAAATGAGGTATTTCCTAATAAGCGATAACATAGATACACAGATAGGTTTGAGACTTGCAGGGATAAAGGGCGTTGTCGTGCATGAAAGAGAAGAGATATTAAAAGCCCTTAATGAAGCCCTAAAGGATGAAAGCATAGGGATACTCTTGATCACCCAAAAAATAGCGGAAAAGATACCTGAAGAAGTTCAAGAGATCAAGTTGAAAAAAGGTCTTCCGCTGCTGTTCATAATCCCTGACAGGCATGGATGGAGAGGAGATAGGAGGTTCATAACCAAATATCTTGAGGAAGCTATCGGGGTGAAGATAAATGAGCAAACTTGAAGCTCTATTGAAGATAATTGAAGAGAGAAAGAACAAAGAGATTGAGGATTTAAAAATAATTCTTGAATCAGAGCATAAGAAAAAATTGGAAGAGCTCAAATTAGAATATGAGAAAAAGATGAAAGATCTTGAAGAAGAATTTCAAAAGGAAAAAGAACAAGTTAAAAAGCTTCTTAAAAACACTTTGGCAGCTATATATATAAGAGAGAAAAACGCTTTAAAATCACAGCTTTATAGAGCACTCGTTGATGCAGTTAAAGATGCGCTTAAAAACGCTGACTTTGATTTTAGAAAAAGGTATTTAGAAAGGTTGTACAAAGATGCTGTGGAAGAAATGGATGAAGAATTTTATCTTGTTTGCAGAAAAGAAGATGTTGATGTAGTAAAAAGCTTCTATAATGGAGAAATAAAAGTGGAAGATATAGAAGGTGGAATAATACTCGTTGGAAAAGAATCCAATGTTAGAGTCGTTGCCGATCTTGACATGTTTGTTGAGAGGATATCAAGAATTATAAACGAGATAGTGGAAAGGAAGGCTGGTGAGCTCTAATGGAAGCAAAGGTAGTTAAGATAAATGGTCCCGTCGTTGTTGCCGAAGGTGGAAACTTTGTGATGAACGAAATGGTAAGGGTAGGAAACCTCAAACTTATAGGAGAAGTTATAGGACTTGATGAGAACCTCGCAACTATACAGGTGTATGAAGAAACTTCAGGCATGAAAGTTGGAGAACCTGTGGAAGGTACTGGGAACTTGCTGTCAGTTGTTCTTGGACCCGGAATGATAGGAAACATCTACGACGGTATACAAAGACCGCTTGAATCTGTGGAAAAGCTCTCTGGCGGCCCTTTCATACAAAAAGGCATAGAAACCTTTCCCCTTGATACTCACAAAAGGTGGAATGTGGAATTTCTTTTAGATGTTGGTGATGTTGTAAACGAAGGTCAGATTTACGCGCAAGTAAGAGAAGGAGCCATAGTGCACAAGCTTATGGTTCCTTATGGGATAAAGAACAAAAAGATAGTTGAAAAGATGGAAAAACCCGAGCTTACGGTGAAGGATTATGTGTACATTTTGGAAGATGGAACGAAACTTGGAATGTACCAAACGTGGCCTGTGCGGATTCCAAGACCGGTCAAGAAAAGACTGCCAGAATCGATACCACTTATAACAGGTCAGAGAGTGATAGATACATTCTTTCCGATAGCAAAGGGAGGAACCGCTGCGATACCTGGTGGTTTCGGAACTGGAAAAACGATGCTCCAGCACCAGCTGGCGAAATGGGCAGATGCCGATATTATCGTGTACATAGGTTGTGGAGAGCGTGGAAACGAGATGACAGAAGTTTTGACTGAATTTCCGGAGCTCCAAGATCCAAGAACGGGAAAACCATTGATGGAAAGAACCATTCTCATAGCCAACACATCAAACATGCCGGTTTCTGCAAGAGAGGCGAGCATTTACACAGGAATAACGATAGCGGAATACTTCAGAGACATGGGATACAATGTAGCCATAATGGCGGATTCCACATCAAGATGGGCGGAAGCTTTGAGGGAACTTTCCGGAAGACTTGAGGAGATACCAGCAGAAGAAGGTTACCCTGCCTATCTTGCTTCAAGAATAGCACAATTTTACGAAAGAGCCGGCTATGCTGAGACGCTCTCTGGTGAAAGAGGTTCCGTTACGGTTATCGGAGCGGTATCGCCTCCCGGTGGAGATTTTTCAGAACCAGTTACAACTCATACCAAAAGGTTTGTAAGGTGTTTCTGGGCCCTTGATAGGGATCTTGCATATTCAAGGCACTACCCAGCCATAAACTGGAATACAAGCTATTCAGGATTTATTCAGGACTTAAGAGCGTGGTACAGCGAAAATGTCGATGAAAAATTCCCAAAATACAGAGACAAGGCCATGAGCATATTGGAAGAGGACGGAAAACTCCAATCGATAATAAACATAATGGGAGAGGATGTCCTTCCGGATTCTCAAAAATTAGTCGTAAGGGTAGCTAGAATGATAAAGGTGGGAATACTCCAGCAAAATGCCTACAGCTCAGTTGATTCTTACTGTCCATTGAAAAAACAGTTTTTGATGTTAAAAACCGTTATAGATTTTTATGAAAGAGCAAAAGAATTCGTGGAAAAGAAAGTAGCGATGAGTGTGATTCTCAGAGAAGATATTGTATCTAAAATAATGAGGATGAAAGAAGAGGCAAAAACTGAAGAAGATATTATGGAAGTTTACAAGCTTGTACAGGAGCATTTCAAATCAGTTGAAGAGAAATACAAGGAGTGATCTGAATGGCTGTAAAAGAATACACTGGCGTGAAGAAAGCCTACGGTCCTTTGATTGTTCTTGAAGGCGTAAAGGGAGCAGCTTACGATGAGCTTGTTGAGATAGAAACAGAGGGAAAGAAAAGGCTGGGAAAAGTTATAACGATTGACAGAGACTTGGTGATAATTCAGATATTTGAAGGAACAGCCCAGCTTTCATTGCCAAGCACAAAGGTGAGGTTTACGGGAAAACCTCTTGAGGTGAAATTGTCTCCTGACATGCTTGGAAGGGTATTTGATGGTCTTGGAAGGCCCAGGGACGATCTTGGAGAAGTTGTAGCATCTGAGAAAAGGGATATAAACGGTCTTCCGATGAATCCGTATTCAAGGGTGTATCCAAGGAATTTTATACAGACAGGTATTTCAACGATAGATGCTTTGCTGACGCTAATTAGGGGTCAAAAACTTCCCATCTTTTCTGGGAACGGACTTCCCCATAATGAGCTGGCAGTCCAGATAGCGAGACAGTCTACGATAAAAGAAGGAGAATTCGTAGTTGTCTTTGCGGCGATAGGACTTAAAAATTCTGATGTTCATTTCATCCTTTCCTCATTTGAAGAAACCGGCGCATCAAAGAACATCATCTCCTTTTTGAATCTTGCCTCTGACCCAGTTGTTGAAAGAATAGCTACGCCAAGGGTTGCTCTGACCGTTGCCGAATACTTTGCCTTCGATCTTGGATACCATGTTCTTGTTATAATGAACGATATGACAAATTATTGTGAGGCTTTAAGGGAGCTTTCAAACTACAGAGGGGAAATCCCATCAAGGAAAGGTTATCCCGGATACATGTACAGCGACCTTGCTACCATATACGAAAGAGCTGGGATAATAAAGGGAAAAGAAGGTTCTTTAACACAGCTCCCTATTCTCACCATGCCAAATGATGACATAACCCATCCTATCCCAGACCTTACAGGATACATAACAGAAGGGCAGATAGTTCTTTCAAGGGATCTTCACATGAGAGGAATTTACCCTCCTATAAATGTTCTTTCTTCACTGTCAAGACTTATGAAAGACGGCATTGGTGAAGGATACACAAGAGAAGACCATCCAAATGTTGCAAGTCAGCTCTTTGCAGCTTACAGTAGGGTTCAAGAAGTGAGGTCCCTTGCATCGATAATAGGTGAAGAGGAACTTACAGATGTTGACAAGGCTTACTTAAGGTTTGGAGAAGCTTTTGAAAAGCAATTCATAAAGCAAGACTTTTCAGAAAACAGAAATATTGAACAAACTCTTGATCTTGCATGGAAGATGCTTTCGCACCTGCCAGAAGAGGAGCTTACGAGGGTTAGTAAGGAGCAGATGGATAAATATCTTAAGAAGGTGAAGTGATATGAAAAAAGCAGTACCGACAAAAGGAAATCTTCTAAAGCTTAAAGACATGTTAAAGCTTTCAAAGAGCGGTCATGCGCTTCTTGAGAAGAAGCGAAATGTTCTTTTAAGAGAGATAACATCTTTAATAGAGAAGGCGCAAAAGCTGCAGGATGAGATATTGGAAGTTTTTGAAAGAGCTTACAAGGCTTTGCAACTTGCAAACCTCGATCTTGGAATGGAATACATGGATGAAATAAGTAGGGCTATACCAGAATACAAAGATCTTGAAGTAAGAATGAAAAGCGTAATGGGAGTAGAGGTTCCAGAAGTTAGGATGAAATTTGACAGAAAGGATATCCCCTATGGGATATACAGATCGAACACAGCCCTTGATAAAGCTTACCTTGCCTTTGTTGAAGTTCTAAAGCTTGTTGCAGAAGCAGCATGGATAGAGAACACTATATACAGACTCGCCTTTGAAACGAAAAAAACAAGAAAAAGAGTCAACGCTCTTGAAAACATAGTCATCCCCCAGCTGACTCAGCAGATAAAATACATCCAAGATGTTTTAGAAGAAGCGGAAAGAGAAGAGTTCATAAGAACGAAAAAAGTAAAAGACAGAAAAGCATCATAAAAGCTATCATAGGCCAACTTTTATATATTGTCGTATATTGCACTTGGTCCGGACATATTGACGAGGTGATGCGGAAAGTCCCGCTTATTAATCTTTTGGTAAGTCTCAGTGTTGATATTGAAAGGCAATGTGTGGTAAAATTACAGACGCGGAAATTGGGGAGGTGGCCGAGTGGCCTAAGGCGCTTGCCTGCTAAGCAAGTGTGGGGTCTTCCCCACCGTGGGTTCGAATCCCACCCTCCCCGCCAGGCGGGAGAATATCCCGCCTTTTTCTATATGTGTGCCCGTAGCTCAGCTGGATAGAGCGCCGGACTGCGGATCCGGAGGCCGCGGGTTCAAATCCCGCCGGGCACGCTTTTTTCAAGTTCCCACCCTATGGCGTATCTATAACCTCTTCTGCTAACGACTATTTCACCGCAAAGCTCAAGAAGTGCCTTAACCACAACCATACCTGGTTTTATAGTTTTTTCCCTTCCCTGTGGAATGTAAGGAAGATCGGCTATTTCCCTTTCAGACATTGGAAAAAGTTTCTCCATCACGCGATCTAGTTCGTCAGCTGTTAGCTTAAAACCATGTATTTCCCTTAAGTTCCACTCCTTTATAATTGAGGCTACTATAACTACAAAAGTTCCTCCTATTCCCGCAGCTTGACCAGAAGGAGCCTTTAATAGGCTTTTTATATACCTTACTACATCTTCGGCATTTCTTTCTTTCAACATATCTTTCACTTTCTTTGTTCCAAGAGGAAGACTAACAGCCGACGAACCATCCAGTATTTCTAAGCTTCCTCCGCCAAGATCGTACACAACTGGATGTTCTAGATTGAGTTCTTCATCCCATAAAACCGACAAATAGGAATAGTGAGCTTCTTCCTCACCAGATAAGATCTTGCCCTTATGATCTCCTTTTATGTAATCAAAGCAATCTTTTCCATTTTTCGTCTCGCGAAAAATTGCTGTTCCAAAGACATGAATGTTATTAGTATATTTTTTGACTTTATTTTTCATATCTTCAAAATCTTTCTTGAATTCCTCGCAGTTTTGTATATATCCATCTTTAACATGGAAAGCAACTGCAGTTACCTTAATATCCTCCATGATTTCTCTCTTTCCATTTAGAACAAGAGAAATAAACGAATTCGATCCAAGATCAAAGACCCCTACCATTGAAATCTCTCCTTTACATATCTGCATAAAACTTTCTCATAATCTTCCCCATCAAAGCTAAATTTTTCACTTATGGATAATTTTATTCCGTTAGCAGAAAATGTTTGTTTATTACCATAAGAATAAAACCAGCTCTGATATTTTTTAGGATATTGCACATTTTTTATATCGAGAGACAATATAACTTTTTTCATCAGATATGCTCTTGTCATATCTCCAAATGATGGATGAAAAGGGCCAGCAGCTATGTTCTTTCTTAACTCCACTGGCACGTGAAGACCTAATCTTATAACTTTTATCTTTTTACATTCAAATATCGCTAGCATATCAGTGGTCCTTTCAAGAGCTTCTTCCAATGATAGTGGGGTGTACTCTCCCCTTTTCATCATTTTGTAAAGCTCTGTGTTTTTAAAGACAAGCGTTGGATGGATTCTTGCAATGTCAACACCAAGGTCAGATACAATTTTTGCAGACTTTACATCGCTTTCATAACCGCTTCCCGGAAGTCCTGTCATTAGATGGGCTCCCACTCTGAATCCATTTTTTTTGAGAATTTTAATTGCTTTTTCGCTATCTTTTGCGGTATGACCTCTTTTTGACTTTTCAAGCACTTTATCATCCATCGATTGAACACCTATTTCGACTACTTCCACATAATTCTCTTTAAGAAATCTAGCCACATTTTCATCAATTTCATCGGGTCTCGTGGAAATTCTTATATATCTCACACTTCCCCTGTTTATCCATTTTTCAATAACCCTCAAATATTCTTTTTGAACTCTTGTATCAAGGCCGGTGAACGTTCCACCGTAGAACGCCACTTCATATTCGCTTGACATTTCAAGATAACTTTTTATGATCTCATCTAATTCTTCAGGGAAAGGCTTTCTTGCAACTCCTGTTGAACCAAGCTGGTCACAAAAAACGCACCTATGTTTACATCCGGCGTAAGGAAGAAATATAGGGATGATTTTCATTTCTCATCCTCCATCAGAGCTTTATATGCAGATTCTGCTGCAGCTTTTTCCGCTTCCTTTTTTGATCTCCCACTTCCTTTACCCATAACCTTGTTGCTTATTAGAACCTCAACGACAAACGCGTTATTTTTCTTTTGAACAACTCTATACTCTGGAAGTTCTCTTAAAGTCTTTTGTGTGAGCTCTTGGAGGGCTGTTTTATAATCAAAAAGGAGCTTACCTTCCATAACAAGGGAAATATAGTAGCTAAACCTATCACCGAAGATTTCTTTCACCTTAGAAAGACCAAAAGTTATATATATAGCACCTAGGAGCGCTTCAAAGGCATCAGCTAATATGGAATCCCTATCTCTTCCTCCAGTATTCTCCTCACCTTTTCCAAGGAACAAATAATCTCCAAGCGCTATCTCTCTTGCCATTACGGACAGTATCTTCTCACTGGCCACGGCAGCCTTCACTTTCGACATTTCACCCTCTGTGGCATTGGGATATCTTCTATATAAAAGATCACAAACAACAAGATCAACTACAGCATCACCCAAAAATTCCAGCCTTTCATTGGAAGAAATATCCGATCTTCCAACTTGAATTTGCTCGTTGGCATACGAGCTATGAATAAGAGATGTGAAAAATGTTTCTATATCTTTGCAGCATAAATTTATTTTGTTTAAAAATTCTATGACCTTCTCCTTCTCCACCTTTGTCATCAAAAACCATTTCCTTCATAAGAAGTAGTATGATATTATCAATATAAGACCAACAACAAGTAGCGTTGCAAGAAATGCGACAAAGAAATCTACGCCTGTGTTTTTAGAATAAACAGTGGACGTTGTTACTTTAGTTTTCTTTATGGTTTTAACATTGGTTGCCGAAGGGGTTTTCTTTAAAACTTCCTTCGCAGCTTCTCCTACCTTTTCAAAAAGCTCATCATCTGATGATGAAGCTGCATACTTCTCTGTATACCTTTCCATATCTCCCATTATTTTTAATGATCTTGACACTATACCCTTCCCAATTATCCCTTTACCCATGTCAACCTTTATTAAGAAATATCTTCCACCTCTTTTACCAACGATAAGCTCCTTTGATATGAGAGTACCTATAAAAGGTTGAACAGTTTCACCATCTCTAAAATTAGATGGAAAAGCCGTTTCTAACTTCTTTTTATACTGCTCGGATCCAGGATTCAACACAACAAAGAATATAGTATCTCCTATATCAAACTCCGTTATAGACTTTCCATAGATAGGATCAATTATTGGAAATATCTCCGGTATATCCTTAACGTCCGGTCTTGTTAAGACTTCTAGAAGGTTCTCTTCCGATACATCTTCCATCTGGGAAAGAAAGTTTTCCATAGAAAGCTCTTCCATTGTCATTGGTTTAAAAGATATCGTCATCTCTATTCTATTGGACCAATTTTTCATCAGTTCTTCCATTGTCATATGAAGGAGATCCCCGTCACCATGCTCAACGGCTGTTGCAAGTTCGGTACTGAAAACTTCTTTGCCTTTCCTCCTTATATATATTCTCACCGTGTTCAAAAAATCATCGGTGAGTTCAACGGCCTCCGGGATTTCATTCAAAACCTTATTCTTTGTTTTCTTAAACCTTTCCATGAAATCTTTGTATTCAAGGTCAAGGGGGATCTTTATCGCATTAACATACCTTGCTGGAACAACTATAAAATCAAATTCTGGCTCCGTTCCAGCCTTTCCAAAAAAGTATCCTATTAAATCTTCCGCAGTAGCCTTCGATCTCACTCTCACCTTTATGAAATAGTAATCCAAAATTCCTCACTCCCTATTACTCAAAACAAACTCTCCTGATTCTATATTAAGCTTTTCGAAGTCTTTTTCCTTCACATCGTGTCCTATAACAACGTTCTTACCAAGAACAGCTTCATCAGGTATTCTAGCGTTCATACCGATAACAGTTATCTCGCTGTTGTATATTCTTGGATCGAGCAAGCTCTCTTTATATTCTCCTTCTCCAATAACCGCACCTTTTCCTATAACAACATTTTCTGCTATAACTGCATTTTCTATCTTGCTACCCTCTTTAATTACCGTTTTTGTCATTATCACAGAATTCTTTATAACAACACCTCGTTCGACTTTTACACCTTGAAAAATAACGGAATCAAAAACTTGGCCTTCTATTTCACTTCCTTCGCTCACAAGAGAATTTTCAACAATAGCGCTTTTTGCAACAAAGGCCGGTGGCATTTCTTCAGTCTGAGTGTAGAACTTCCAATTCGGATCGTAAAGGTTGAGCGGGGGTAAGGGCCTCGTAAGCTCCAGATTCGATTCCCAATAGGATTTTATCGTTCCAACATCTTTCCAATACCCCTCGAACCTAAAGGCGTATAGTTTTCCAAGATCGTTATATATGATTTTAGGTATTATATCCTTTCCAAAATCATGGCTTGAATTGGGATCTTTTTCATCCTCTATTAAAATCTTTTTTAAGAATTTCCAATTGAACACGTATATACCTAGCGATGCCAAATTCCCCTTAGGTTCCTTTGGCTTTTCTTGAAACTCTACTATCTCGTTATCTATATCGGTAATCATTATTCCAAACCTACGCGCTTCTTCTAACGGCACCTCCATGCAAGCTATCGTACCATCAGCATCTTTTGATATGTGGTAATCCAGTATATCATTGTAGTCCATCGCATATACATGGTCTCCTGACAGAATCACAACGTACTCTGGATCGTACATATCCACAAACTCTATATTCTGATAAACGGCATTCGCCGTTCCTTTATACCAATCAGATTCTTTACTCCCCTGATAAGGTGGAAGTATGACAACCCCTCCATCTTTTCTATCAAGATCCCACGGCTTTCCAATTCCGATATGTTTTGAGAGTATATGCGGTCGGTATTGGGTGAGAACACCTATTGTATATATTCCACTGTTAACACAGTTGCTCATGGTGAAGTCAATTATCCTGAACTTTCCACCAAAAGGCACAGCGGGCTTTGCAATCCTTTCCGTTAGCACACCAAGCCTTGTGCCTTGCCCTCCAGCTAATATCAAAGCCACAACATTTTGGTGGAACATTATATCACCGCCCGTTTTTCAAAAACGAGGATCTCTTTATCTCCTATTATCTTTTTCTCTTCTCTTACTATAGACTCCTTATCAAGTATAGCGTTATAAACAACCGCTCCTTCTTCAATAACAGTCCCCTCCATAACTATAGAATTCTCTACTATAGCTCCTGCTCTTATTTTGACGCCACGGAATACGACCGAATTCTTGACTCTACCCGTTATTATTGTGCCATCAGATATAAGGGAGTTTTCCACAACGGCGGTCCCTGTGAATTTCGGTGGTGGAAGATCCTTCAGTTTGGTATACACCTTACCGTTCTTGTAAAAAAGCTCCTTTCTAACTCCTTCGTTCAATATATCCATATTGGTTCTGTAATACTCATATACGCTCTTTTTTATATTTCTCCAATAACCATCAAATTTGTATCCATACACTTTTAGTTTCCTAAGATTGGGCATTATCACATCAAGTAACAAATCCGTTGCTCCAGTGGGGACGAAACTGTACAGAAGATCCATAAGAAGATATTTATTTATGAAATATATCCCTAAAAATGCGGTTTCCCCCTGAGGATTTTTTGGTTTCTCTTCTATATTATGGATTCTTCCAGTTTCATCCATTTGAACTATCCCATATCTTGTAAGATCATAGCTTTCATCAAGATCCTTTACTATTAAGGTAACATCTGCCCCTTTATGGAAATGAAAACGAAAGACATCTCCAAAATCTATCTTGTATATATGATCACCCGAACCTATGAGAACGAAATCTTCTTCTCCCCTTCTAAGAAGGGTCATGTTTTGATATATAGCATCGGCGGTACCTTTGTACCAATAACTACCCTCCGGTGAAACATAAGGTTGGAGTATAAAAAGTCCTCCATTTTTTCTATCAAGATCCCATTCTTTTCCAGAACCAAGATGGTCCATTAAACTCCTTGGGTTATATTGAGTAAGGACCCCAACCTTCACTATACCGGAATTGACCATATTGCTAAGGGTGAAGTCTATTGCTCTATACTTTCCAAAGATTGGCATAGCAGCTGAAGCTCTCTTGCTCGTCAATACCCCTAAATGATCGCTCTTTCCACCTGCCAAGATGAGTCCAAGAACCTTCATAAAATCACCTTCTTAATTCGATAAGAATTTTATTATCTTCTCCTTTCCCTCTTCACTTATGTAAAGTCTATAAAATTCTTTTTTCTTATCCTTCCCTACTATTATTTTAACAGGGTAATTCGTCACAGTAGGAATTTCATCGATCTCTGATACCACATAGCTTGCCATAGAATTCATAAGCTTTAAAATGGAAGGAGACGTTAAGTTGCTGAAAAGTCTAAAACTCTTCGCCATAGAGTCTACTTTGAAAGAATCGAGAATATTCTGTCTTCTTGTTCTCAACGAATTTACTAGATCTTTCAGTTTCTCAACCCTTTTCCCAAGAAGTGCAGTGGAAAACTTGATTATATTTCCACCATCCAAATTTATATAGTATTCATAATCCGCATTAACATTAAACGTTTTATTAAAGAAATCCAGATCATCTTCTCTTCCTTCACCGGATAGGTAGGCCTTTGTTTGTGGATCATAAAGGTACTTCTTACTTTCCATGTAAAGAATCTTTACTTCGCTTTTCGCCGAATTCACAAGAAGAAGGGCATAATCCCCATCTCTTTTGAAAACATATGCAACCACATTTGCCATATATTCTGGAGAACTCTTCAGCCTCCTATCCATCATATATCCAAAAAATACTCCTATAACGACTATTATCACAAGTATTCCCAATATTATGCCTGTGTAGTTTCTCTTTCTTCTTGATCTCAACCTCACCTTGCCATCCTCCTTCCAACAATTTTATTCCAAGACCTCACCGTGTTTTCCAGTATAAACCTTTTTGTATCAATATAATACTTTATTCTATTTGCAAGCACAGCTAAATAACCTTCTTCAAGACTGTCAAGCGCTATTCTCCTTAACCTTTCTATATTTTCAAAATCTCTGTCATATCCTATTGTATCAGCTACCGCCACTATTTTACCAATTTCATCAAAATCTGGGTGTGAAGAAGTATGAAACGAAATTGCAAGAAGTATAGATTTATCCATTATCCCGAATCTTCTCTTTATAAACTCTGCTGCCACCTTCCCATGTAAAAGAACAGGATGAATCTTTTCTTCATCATCAATCGCCAAATTCCAAAGCGTCGCAAGTTTTAAAAGTTTATCCGACGGAACATCCCTAAAAAGATCATGAGAAAGCGCGGCAATTTCCACCCTCATCGGGTCTGCACCGTGAATAACTGCAAGTTTCAAAGCGAAGTCCCTTACTGCGAATATATGCCTTTTTCTTCTCTCCGTTAGGAGAATATCGAAATAATTTATTATCTGCGCTGAAACTCTCACCATATTTCCTTTTCCATCTCCTCTATTTCGAGTCCTTCGTTTACTTCTATGTAATCTATGATATTTTCAAAGGTGTTGTGAATAACATTCTTATCGTTTGACACCATTGCTATCCCTATTTCCATGAACCTCGTCGAATCCATCTTACCTATTTCAGAAGCAGAGACATTATACTTTTTTCTAATAAAATTTAAAAGATGTTTCACGATGCTTCTTTTCTCCTTCAAGGATGAAACGTCAAAAAGTCTGATATCGACCCTTAAAACTCCTACATTCATACTTTCACCTTCATGAAATGATCTTGCTCAAACCAAAGTAGCTTCCAAGACCAATGAGTACGAAGGATATACTGACTCCATCTTTTACTATAAAGATAAGCCCAACCACAGTAAGTCCATACAAAAAAGAAATTGTCTCATTCTTAAATTTTTTCATAAGAAAGCTCATAAGGTACGAAATAAGTGCTATTCCTATGGCGGCGCCAACACCTAAAAAAATCAATCTTAACACTTCCATATTTGATACTGCATGGATAGCATCATCGTAAAGACCCAAAAGAACCAACATAGATGAACCACTTATCCCTGGAAGCACCATCGTAGCTCCTGCGACGACACCTCCAATAAAAAGGTTGAAATAATTTGGAGAAAGATTTCCGCCGCTTGAAAGCATAACCAAAACCATCACACCCGCACCAGCTGCTATTGAAAGTGATGCTTTAAAGTTAAATTTGATCTCTCCATACATATGAAGAAGGCCACCTATTATAAGGCCAACAAAGAAAGAAATTGTCTGCGTTGGAAAGTGATGAAATAAATAATCTATAAGCTTTGAAAGCCCGAGAAAGGCTATTACAACTCCTAAGATTATCCTTGCAAGAAACCAAAAATCCGACCTTTTTACCCGTAGCCTGATCAAATCCCATATAGCATCTATGATGCTTTCATACCTTCCAGAAATGAACATTATCGTGCCGCCACTTATTCCGGGAAGAAGATTAGCTATTCCCATTATGAACCCGAGTACTAAATCTTTCACAAAACTCACTCCTTGGTAAATGCCTCAAGTATTTTTTCCTTCAGTCTTTTTCTTGGATTTTTATCAAGCGTTAAATTTATCTTGAAAGCTTCCTTGTATCTCCTTGACCATATTATCTGCCTGCGAGCAAAATGCCTTGTGTTCCTCTTTAAAACATGCAAATAATGGGGAAA
>Ga0256838_1000519_pt1 | contig 23161 bp, 13 predicted proteins | sample 4571419metaG_FD_185978 | JGI IMG/M metagenome (GOLD analysis project Ga0256838, IMG submission 185978) | Hydrothermal vent microbial communities from Guaymas Basin, Mexico - 4571-419 | ecosystem: Environmental > Aquatic > Marine > Hydrothermal vents | place: Mexico: Guaymas Basin | collected...
ATTCCCATACCAATTACAAACGTTATAGATTCAGAAATTGCAACAGTAAGAGGCAGCAAAGGTAGAGAAATAGGAACCTTCGTTATTATGTGTCTCATTTCAATAAATATATTTGATGATCTCACTATAGTATTTGAGAATGCATTCCACGGTATTAATCCTGAAGCAAGATATAGGCCGTAGCTGTAAGTTGTGGGTATTCCTTTAATCTTCGCTCCCATTACCTTTGAGAATATAACTGTGTAAATAAAAATATTGATTGCAGGCCAGAAAAAAGACCACCAGACCCCTAGTGCAGAGCCGGCATATCTCTCCTTAAAATCTTTTTTTACTAGTTCTACCAGTAGGAAAATACTCAATAGGGTTGGTGCCTCTTCTGAGATTTTTTGGGTTCCAGTTAATTTAACCAGTTGAAATTTCGTGTCAAGAGAACTTCCGGTAAAGGATTGTTTCCCTCATTCAAAGGATCCGCAATAGAATCCCTGTTTCAGTCAGAGAGATAACTAATACTTTCTTTTAAGAAGGTAAATTTTGGTATAATGAAACACAAAGTAAGGGAAAAAAATTGCTGATCTGCAAAAAGTAGTACAAACGCCATCTTTAAAGGGTTGACTAGCACTTTAAAGGTTGTATAATTAAAATCGGTAACGAAAACAATAACCACCATGTTAGTATAAGGAGGAGGTAGATATGGCCTGGACAGAATACCTGGACACAGTCCAGAAACTTTACATTGCTTACTATCAAAGACCTGCTGATCCAGAAGGTTTAGTTTACTGGGCCAAAAGGTTGGACGATGCAGGGGGGAGTCTTGAAGGTATAATTGAGGCTTTTGCCAACTCTCCCGAATCTCAAGCTTTATATGGAGAAATTAACGAAAGCAACATTGCTGAAGTAGTAAAGGCTATTTACAATGCAGCCTTTAACAGGGATCCTGAAGCGGAAGGTCTTAATTACTACGTTGAAGGTTTTAAGTCAGGAAAGTTTACACCTGCCACTATAATGCTAGACATTCTTAACGGTGCCAAAGGAGATGATGCTATTGTTCTTGAGAACAAGCTTATTTCAGCAATGAACTTTACTAAAGTATTGGATCCTGAGCTTGACGGAAAAAATCTTCTAGCTAAGTATGACGCCGAGGATATTCCAGCAGCTAGGGAGTTTCTTAAAAAGGTCGGTTTAAGTTCTGATTCCGTTAAAACTTATGAGGAAGCTAAAGAGTATATTCAGCTAAAGATAGCCGATCCTGACGATCCGATTAATCATTATACTCTTACGGCAGAAACCGATAACGCTATGGCTCACGTTTTTGATGCTCCTATGGTATATACTCCTGCAGGTGATGACCGTGTAATGTCCCTTCAGGATGAAGATATTCTTAAAGGCCTTCCTACTACAGATGATAATGTACTGAACGCTGTAATAGGTCACACAAATCCTAACGAAACTGCAACGGTACGTACAGTAACTCCTACCCTCCAAAATATTCAGAAGTTAAACCTTGAGTGGACAGGAGACGTTACAACTCTAGACCTAAGGTACGCAGATTCAGTAAAAGAAATCAACGTTAATAAAGTTACTCAAGATGCTACGGCTGTTAGAATTCAGAATATTTCTACTCCCGCTACAGACGTTTCAATTTCAAACATTGCATCTCCTAATGTAAGCGTAACTCTTAGCTACCAAGATAGGGTTTTTGATGGAACTGCTGATACCCTCAACTTGAAGCTCAGCAACGTTTTGGCAAATAGCTTCACTCAAACTTCTTCTCCTTCAGCTGCTAAAGGTTTCACAAACGTGAATCTGGAAGCTTCAGATGGAGTTTCTCTCAACTCTTTCTCTGTTAATCAAATGGAGAATTTGACCATTAAAGGAGATGGTGACTTTAAAATAGTAAACTTTCTTCCGGTAACTAATTCTTCAGGAGTCGTTGAAGGATATAATCTTTCAGCCGGTGCAATTACTAATCCTAATGCTCCTGGTCTTTACAAAATTGATGCTTCTCAGTTTAGTGGAGACCTTGCAATTGATATCTCTAAAGTTCTCGGAGGCTTTGTTGACCCGAAAAACTCAGGTCAGAAAGTTCACGGTCAAGTTATTGGAGGTTCTGGTAACGATACCTTCTATGCAGGTAAAAATGTAACTGCAACTTCCTCCGACAATCACGACGTTATTGACGGTGGAGCAGGTAATAATACCCTTGTATTTGCTGCATCTTCTATTAACGGAGATGCTGAAGTTAAAAATGTTCAAACTCTTGAACTGAAGTCTCAAACTTTCGGAACTACTGCACAAACTGTAGACTTTAATGCTTTTGATGATTCTATTCAGAAAGTAATAATGAGGGATGAACTTGCTGATTCAACCGCCGAGACTTTTACCCTTGATAACCTATCAGCTAAAGTTGCAGAAGATGGATTAGTTCTCAAGCATTCTGTAACAGAAACAATAGCTCCAACTGCTCCCAATGCTATAGTTAATGCTTTCCTTAAAGATGCTTCAGGTAACAATGATACTGTTGCAATTACCGTTGAGAACGACCTAAATACTACTACTAGATTCAATTACACCTTAAACTTTGCTGGTCAAACAATGCCTACAGGGGCAAGAGAAAGAGTTGAAAATGTAGTAATTAACGATAACGATTCTGAAGATAACGTCGTAACTCTTGCTGCAACAGATGCTGCTGGGAACTCCGCTCACACTGGAAAAATTACTTTAACAGGCGGAACTCCCGGTACTAAATTTGAAATTACAACCAGTTTAGTAGCTTCAAAGATTGACGCTTCTAAGCAAAAGAGCGATCTTGTCCTTACTGTAGGTGAGACAACACCTACTAAGCCTTACATTTCTCAGGACATTAAACTCGGTAGCGGTAATGACCTTTTAGTCTTTAAAAATGCAGACGATTTTGACTCAACCGACACGGTTGCCGATGCTGGTGGTGTAGATACTGTTCGTGCCTTCTACGATAAGATTAAGCAGGCTGCTCCAGAGTTTTCCGGTATAGAAAGGTTTGAAACTGCTGTAGCTAATAACACAATACTAGATCTATCTAAGACCGACATAGAGAATCTAATTCTCCTTTCAGATGCAGCTGCTAACGCAGTTGGAGTTACCGGTGTTCAAACTACAGATACCCTTACTGTTAAGAATTCTAAATTAACAAGCATAACCTTCTCTCCTGAAGCTACTGCTACTCTTGTTCCTTATCCTTCGGTTCTTAAGTTTAACGGCGTGAAACTTGATAATGTAGCTACTGATTCTTTCGTTGTTACCGTAGATAATACTGAGAATCCTTCAGCTCCAGGAACTTTTGCTGCTGTAAACGTTGGTCAACTTACCATGCCTCAAATTAAAGATCTTACTCTTGAAGTTAATACCAAAGGAACTACAACTATTAATAACATTTATGCTTCAGACCTTGAAGAATTCAAGTTTACGCCTACAGAAGCAGCCGTTGCAATCGGTACAGTTTCAGGAAATGCAACTAATAATAACCTCAAACTTTTTGATGCATCTCAGGTAAATGGAGGATTAGCTGCTACAGTTATATCCTTAGGAGATAATGCAAAAGTTACTCTAGGTAGCGGTAATGACGTTTTCAGCGCCCTCGGTTCAGCTGGAAAGAATATAACAATTGATGCTGGTGCTGGGGACAATATAATAACCGGGTCAGCTCAATCGGATACAATTAAAACTTACGCTGGAGATGACCTCATTTCCGCAGACAGAGGAGATAACGTTGTCTACGCTGGAGCTGGCAATGATATAGTTCTTGCAAAGGATGGAAACGATACAGTTAACCTTGGTTCCGGCTACCTGGATGTCTACGCCGACAACCTTGGTACCGGTTTAGATGGAACTCAAAGTACTAATACGGTAATACTGGAAGGTGGTGTAGGTCTCGTCCAAATAGACGTTGATGGAAGCTTAACTACTGGAGTTGAGATTGACCAAGTCTTAGCTGTAGGTGAAGGAAGTAGGCTTACGATGTCATGGACTGGAAAGACTCTTCAGGCAGCTTCATCTGTGCTTGATGGTTATTCAGCTCAACAGGATCCTACATCTCCTGCAACAGATGATAACTCCAACTTCGTAATTCTTACCGCTGCTGCTCCTGCAGTTACAGCCTTTGACGGAAAAGGAGGTAACGACGTAGTTATCGTTACCAATGCATCTAAGGCTGTTAATTTTGTTGGAGGCGAAGGCAACGACGCTATGGTTGGAGGTGGTGATAACGACCTCTTTGACGGAGGAAAAGGAAAGGATATCGCGGTTCTTCAGAACACCTTGTACGTGGAAAACAGTGGAGCTGCTCTACTTGGATCTTCCGATGGAAAAGTTGACATAGTGAAGGTTAATGACGGAGACTCAACTATTAACGGTTGGGATAGGGTTATAGGATTTGACACTACTAGTGGTGCAGGAAGCACTACAGTTGCTGCAGGTTCTTCCACGGCTGGTAGTGACGTTCTTGACCTTCCAGGAACTCCAGTAATAGCAGCTGCTACAGCAGGAACTGTGGCCGGTGTAAGACCTGTAGGTGAGATTGCAAGCTACAGCATTGGCGCTAACGGTTTAGTAAAGTTCTTTGACAATACTGGTGCCGCTGTTACTATTACCTCTGCAAACCTTCAGGATGCCCTAACTTTCCTTTCTGAAAACATTACTGCTCCCGGCGAAACTGTAGCCTTCGTTTGTGATAATAACGGAGATGGTATCTTAGACCAGTACGACTCTACCTTCGTCTTTGAAAACGGAATTTACGATAACGTTGTAGAGTTTGAAGGTATCTATAACGGTGTAGAAGCCGTTGGTGGAGGAACGGCAGGCCTAATTGAAATTGCTTAGATTTTGCCTAAATTTAGGAGGGGGGTATCCCCCTCTGCTATAAACAAAAATTGAATTTTGGAGGTTAATGAGATGTTAGTAGCTAAGATCCTAAATTCCTACTTTCAATCTCTAGAGAAGAAGAAGACTCTTAAGGCTTTTGAAGCATCCCCTATAAAGGATGAGATGTTTGAGTCTTTCCTCAAGTCCTTAAGTAAGGACTTAGCTAAGGAGGTTAACCCCAATATTGTTTTTGAGGAACCCAGCCAATCTACTGAAGAAGGCACAGGCACAGGCACAGGCACTGGCACTGGCACTGGCACTGAAACGGAAGGTAACGGAGGAGAACAGCAGGAAACTCCTGTACAGAAAAAGGTTTTAAGCCTTGATGGCAAAGGCGATGTTACTACCGGTCAAGCTGAAACTATTGATGCAGCTAACGGTTCTTTCGTTCTCAAGGATACTGCTGAGCAAAAGGATTACGTGATAATTAAGAACTTTGGTCAAGATGACCAGCTTTGTGTAGACTGGTCACAGATATCTGTTCAGCAGTCTACAGATGATCCTCATGATGCAATTCTCGTTTGCAACAATAACGGTCAGGTAAGTCAAGTAGTCCTTGACGATGTTATCCCCGATAACGCTTTAGTTTACGATGTAGATAGTTTAGAGCAAGTTTTAGGCTTTGATGCAGTAACTACTTGCTCTGAGTCTGATTTAGCTTAAATTTAAACTTAAATTAAGAGAGAGGGAGGTTAGTAAAAATGGCAGTAGTAGTTTTGACAAATCAAGATTTGAACTATACAATTGCAGCTGGAAACAAAGCGGTAGTATACCAGCCGGTTGATGTTCACCAAACTATAGTTATTCAAGCTGGAGCTTCCGTTAAGTTTGTAGGAGTTCCCGTTGGTGACACAATTAAACTTGAAGTTAATCCGTCAGATGTAGTTCTTAAATCAGTTGGAGCCAATGTTGTTATAGAAGATAAAGATGGTAACAAAATTGCAGTAATACCGGTCACTACTGAAGCCTCTGTTGTTCAGTTTGCCGATGGCAGCGCTTATCAAGCAAAGATTGCAGAAGGAAAAGTTGTTTTGGTAAATCAGGAAAATCCAGAAGAAGTTATAACTGTTACCCCTAACGGAACTACAATAGAGTCAGCTGTTGGTAAAGAGTTCAAACTAACTACGGATGTAGATTCTATATTAGGAACAGAGTATGATGATAAATTTATTGCTCCACTTTTAACTTTAAATGATGGAGATAAAATTGAAGATCCTTCAACGGAGGATAATGATATTTTAAAAGCTACAATTTCAAATGATATATCAGATTCGGTAACAATAAAAAACGTAGAAAACTTAGAGTTTACTTCTCTTGGTGCTCATTCCATTGACATGAAAAATATGACTGGTGTTAAATCTTTTACGAGTAAGGACTCTACAGGTCAACTTACTCTTAACAACGTTGGGCAGGTAATGGACATCAATCTTGAAGGGTCAACCAACAAAGTAGTAGCCAACTTTAAAGCTTCCGCTCTTCAAGGAACGAGCGATGTACTTAATGTAACTCTTAAGAATGCGAGTGCAGCTAATTTACAGGTAAATGCTGGATTTGAGAACCTTAAAGTAAACATAGATGGCAATAGCACATTAGCAGGCTTAACAGTACCTGGAGTAGATACATTCATTAGCCAAGGAACAGGAGATTTAAAAGTAAAGGATCATGTGTTAGATAATTTCGATACAATTATTTTTAAGAATGATGGAAAGATAACCTTAGGGGATATATCTGGAGTAGATCTACTTTCAGCAAAAGATAACACAAAAGGAGTGGTAGCTGCTAAAGTAGATACAAAAACAGGATTTGCCGATCCAACGCAAAACAAGATAACCCTTAATTCCTCAGGGACGGTTCTTCTTGGAAGTGGAGATGATAATTTAGCGATAGATGGATCCGGAAGTGGAACAGACACGATTGATACAGGAGCTGGTAATGATAAGCTTGTATATGCAGTAGGAGGGAGCAACTTTGTACTTAAAATGGGGGATGGTGATGATGTAGTTAAATTTACTAACACCTCAACAAATAATATTTCGAATTCAGACACTATAGATCTTGGTGCTGGTAGTGACAAAATTATAGTAAAGGCTGACAATGATAACAATCATTTGGTTCTTAAAGGAGTTGAAAGTCTGGATATACTTGCAGCAAGCGGTAAGAAAATTAACCTTGACGGAACGGATAATTCTCTTAAGAATGTGACTCTTAAGACAGATGCGAGTGCGAGTAGTAATGATTTTGATATAGATAACCTTGTGAACGGTGCAAAGGTAGAAGTGGTCAATGGTGATCCCAACTCTCCTGCATCTCTTGGAAATTTAAAGGTTAGTTATAAAAACACTGAAGATGCGACTACACTTAACATCAGAACCAAGGTTGCATCCTCAAAGACTTTTACAGTAGGAAAGGTTACTGATATAACAGTAAACTTTGATGATACAGTAGGAGTTAATAGCTCCAGTAAGGCAGGTAATTTTGATTTTCAGGATAGCACCAATGTAACAATCAATGCAGCTAAAGGACTGTACGCTGGTGATATTAATTCAAGCAACGATAAAGTGGAAACGATTAAGATAACGGGGCAAGATGTTGTAAATATTGGTGATCTTGATGCTGATGATGCGACATATTCTCTTAAGACAGTAGAGATAATTGCTGAAAAAGATCTAACAGTTGGAGATGTAAATTCCAATAAGATGAGTAGTATAGTTTATAAGTCAAATACAGGAGCACTTACGTTTGGAGATATTAATGATACGAGTACCAATGCCCAGGCTGAACTGTCCAAAATAGAAATTATGGCGAAAGGGAATATCTCACAAACATTAGGTAAAGTTATAGAAGCCAAGCAGATAGATAATCTTACTGTGACATCAACGAATGGTTCTGTATCTATTAATGATGTGGCAGGGGATAATAACTCCACTAAACTTGGTGATGTCACCATAACTGCTAAAAGTAATGTAACAATTGGAAAGATTGGAGATTACGGAAGTGACAGTGATAGCGACAAGTTGACGAAGTTAACAATCACAGCTAATGATGGCTTTATTAACCTTCATGGAGATGTTGATCTTCACGATAGCGATGGTTTTGATGTTTCTTTAACAGCTAATACTCTTATATGGAATGATGGTAATAATAGTGGTACTTATGAAACAAATGAATCTGCAACAATCAAGAACACAGACGGAAATATTAATACAGTAACACTGAGCGGAAATGCAAAAGCTTATGTTAACTTCACAGTAGCTGGTAACGGACACTATGTGCAAACTGTAGATGCGAGTGGATTGAAGGGTGGGCTGACAACAAAGATTACAAACGCCGATGACCTTGATAGTGTAAACTCATCCACAACGGTTTCTCTTGGAGCTAAGGATAGTAATACAGTTAACTATGTAGAATTTGATGGAGGTGTAGACAGTATAACGGTTAATGGAAGTGCTGGAAAAGATACAATTAAGATTGATAAAGATGCAGTGAAGACTGGAACAATATCCTTGGGAGAAGGAACTGATACGCTTGATCTATCTGAACTTAATGGATGGGGAAGTCCAGATAAACACGGTTTAGTAGTTAACTTATCAAGTTCCTCAAAGACTGTAGGAGAAACGAGTGTATCTGCCGGCAAGGTTGTTGAGTATGATGGAAGTGATGTTGTAAGTGATGGTCACAGCTTTACTGTGAGTGGTGTGGATACTATTAAGACTACAAATTATGCTGATGTTATCTACGCCGCTAATACTGGTACTACAGTAAATGCTGGAGATGGAAATGACACCATCTATGGCGGAGCTGGAGATGACACCATCTATGGCGGAGCTGGAAAGGATACAATTAAAGTTGGTGATGGAAATGATGTCATCGTGTACGATGGTACTTCAGGAGAAGGAGGGGATACAGTAGGTGAAAGTTCTAGTACTGGAGATAAATTTGCATTAGGTACATCTTCTGCTGCTGTAGATAAAATCAAGATAAATGAGAAAGGATCAGGTGATAGCACTGGATATGACTTGGATGGGAATGACAATACTAATACAACAACAGTAACCTTGGGTGATGCTTCTACTGATAAAGATGGTAATGTTTACATCGTAACTTCTGATTTAAGCAGCACTAAAGTAGATTTAAACGGAAAGGCTAACGATAAAGATGGTGCAATAGTTATTTATGAAGATACTACACATGATTTATTAAAAGTTTACTACACAACCAATGAAAGTGAAGCTTCCATTAATAACTCTACACTTCTTGCAACAATTTATGTAAATGATGCGGCGAATTTAGATAAAAGCGACATTGTACTTTATTAATTTAGTTCCCGGGCGGGAAAGCTCGCCCGCTTTCTTGATTTTCATTAATTTCGGATTTCTCAGCGGAGCAAGCTTTCCGCCCCGCTTTTTTATTTTTTACCATTTAAAAAAAATGGAGGATATGTAATGCCACCTACCAAACAAGATTTTGAAAATGCTTTAAATACAATTTTACAACAAGCTCAAAACATTCCCGGAGTAGTGGGAGTAGTAGTACGCTCAGAAGATCTTCATAAGTATGTGGGAGGTTATCCGGGTAGAGACCATCGTATGCCATTGTGCTGCGAAGTGATGAAAAAGAAGATGCAACCAAGTGATCAAATATTAAATTTTCCTTCTTCTGGACAAGGAGCGAATTTAGAAATTCTATATAAATTCCAGAAAAAGAAGTGAAACTTTCTATCTTCCCACTTCTGAAGTGCGAACCCCTCCGCACTATTTCTCGCCTTGCACCCCCTCCTTACTCCTCACTTCGCAAGTGAGAACGACTGAAAAAGGTGACAGGCGAATAATGCACCTTTAGTGGGTGAATGAGTGGATGGGGGAATAGAGGAAAATGGGGATAAGCGAACAATGCTTCTAATTTTCTAGAATGTTTACAAAGCATATTAAGTGGTGAAAGGTAATTTTTATTTCCTCCAAAGTCCGTTGGAGATTAAATTGAGGAAGTTTATAAGGAGAACCGGGAGAAGCTGTTTTAGGCGGTAGTAGTAAGCTTCCAAACATCTGAACAGCCAGGTATTCAAGGTCTCTGAATGAAAGTCTCCAGGCTACCTGGAGGAAAAGGAGGACAAGGATTATCTCATCTGGGTACTTCTTGGGTCTTCCCCTTTTTGTTCTGAAGGGATATAAATACTTTAATAAAGCCTGTCTTCTCCGGTGCATATAGTTTTGTGTGAGTTTGAGTACTTGTTGGAAATTGAGTCTTTTAGCTTTCATACCAGAGAGGATAGGCTTTTTTTATAGAGTTGGCAATTTCCCCAGGTAGGCATTCTTGTTCCTATTTCTTATAATCTAATTTCTAAGATTTGCAGAATTTATGTTTTTGAAGGGAGGAAGAGATGATGGGTCGATTATTTCTTTTCTTATTTTTCTTACTCTTTCCACTTTTTTCCTACTCTGCCCCTCAAGAGTACTTTAAAACAGTTCAAAAGCTGTACGTTGCTTATTACCAACGTCCTGCAGATCCAGAAGGTTTACTTTACTGGTCAAAAAGACTTGATCAGGCCGGTGGAAGTTTAGAAGGTATTGTAGAGGCTTTTGCTAACTCTCCAGAATCTCAAGAACTTTACGGAGAGAAACAAGTTGAAGAAATAATTAGGGAAATGTACTTGGCCGCCTTTAATAGGGAACCTGACCCTGCGGGTTTAGAATTTTACAGTTCCAAGGTAAGAAATGGGGAATATTCTTTAATGGACGTCACTTTAAGAATACTGGATGGAGCGTTAGGTAGTGATAGAGAAGTTTTGGAAGCAAAGATTCAGGCTGCTCAGCTTTTCACTAGTACTATTGATCCAGACCTGGATGGGCAAGATTTTAAGGTTAACTACTCAGGGGAGGAAGATGCAAAATTAGCCCGTTTGTGGCTTAGGGAAGTAACCGAAGTTCCTTCCCTTGAGGAAGTAAAGAAAATTATTGACCTTATCGGTAGGAACGATTCCGGTGAAGGTGGAAAAGATTGTTTCTTGTACGGAGTAAAGACGGGGGTTGCAAGTACTGAGATTTACCGTGAAATTTACTTAGTAGATAATGAAACTGGGAGTTCTCTGGAACTTTATAACCAACCTGTTCTTAGCGTTTGGGTTTTCCTTGCTCCCGATTTTTTAGACGAAAACTTTAACTATAAAGGCTACCGACCCCGTTATGTACTTTTTATTCCCGAAAATGACGGAGATCCTTCAACTTTAGAGGGAGGAAAAATTTTAAGGGTTGATCTAAATGATCCGAACTTAAACTTTAAACAGGTATCTTCTCTTAGCAATGCTTGTGAGATCGGTTGTGTCTACAGCGACCTCTGGAACTGGTTTGCGGAGGTAAAAACCGCCGGTTCCGATGGTAGGTGCGGAACTTACGATGACGAAAGTTACTTTGTGAGCACTTTAATGGATGCCTCCAAAAAACCCGTCAAACTCGATGGAATTGAGATAGTTACCGATACTTCTAAAGGGATAGTTCAACCTATAGACGGTTTTCTTATTTACGATAAGAGAGAAAAAGTTCTAAAACAGTGTGATGAGAACATAAGTAATTGTAAGGTTATTGCTGATAATGTAGAGAAACTAACTAACTTAACTTACGGTGAGGATGTTTCCGGCGGAGGAATATCGGGACTTGCTCTTTTTCTGATTAATGATGATCTGTACGGATACGATAGAGCAAAAAGAAAATTATTACTAATAAAAAAAGGTCTAAGGCCTCAAATGGATTTATCAAAGTGCGTTACTTACTTACCTGAAGGGCTATACTTCGTAGATCGTTCAGGAAAGTCATTACTTTTAGCTAAGCTGAATGGAGAGGTAGTAAAAGTAGTATCGGAATCTGAACCTATAGAAGCAGTCTATGGTTATACCGAAAACTATATTATATATACTATTAAAACTAAAGAAGGTAGTAAAGTAAAGGCCACTAAGAGAGGAACGTCCGGAAAAGGTTTGACGATTAGTGATGGTTTCCCTTACTTCTACTCCCTTGGTGGAGTTGGAGTTAGCAATAAGGATAATCTATGTCTCTGGGATGAAAAAACTAAAGATCTCAACTGTTTGGCAGGAGCTGAGTTAGCAGGAATTACTCTAAAAACTGAAGGAAACTTTTTAAAAAGTGATTTCTTCAGATACTTTTTAATTTCTAAGAAAGAAGGTAATAAAGTTACCCTTTTAAAGCTTGATCCAACAGACTTCCAGAAATTAACCATTACAGGAGTTTCGTTTAAAGAGAATCAGCTATCAACTTATATGGCTAATGGAATAGAAGAAAAGGCATTACTTACTATTTTCCACTTTGATTCTGAAAACTTTATACCTGATGAGGACGTTTACTTGATAAGGCTTGATTCGGAAGAAGTAATTCCGGTTGCTAATGACCCTTACCTTGTAGAAGAAGGTATTTGCACTGGAGGTTAACATGGCTAGGATATTTCTTTCGGATTCAGATTACTACTTTAAGTTTTACGGAGTTGGGGAAAATGAGGTCTACCTTCCGACCGGAAAAATAACTTTAGAAATTGAAGAGGGAACGAGGGCTAAACTTTTTGGAACGACAGGTGGTAAAGAAATATTTATTGATGCCTCATCGTCGGAAGTTTCTATAGATAACTACTACTCTTATCTGGTTGTAAAGGATAATCAGGGAGGAGAAGTATTTATACCTCTTTCAAAAGTTCCGGTAGAAGTTACCTTTTCCGACAATACTTCTTACTACGCTTATTTGGATTCTAGCGGTTTTAACCTCATTCCCGAAAGTGAACTTGACTCTTCCAGCCTTTTAAAGGGAATACCTGAAGACGTGGATGCCTTGCTCAGTAAATACAGGTGGAATAAAAAAATTATTACCTATTCCTTTAACGAGGAAATACCTAATGAGTATTATGATTCAAACCTTATCGAAGGATGGGCACCTTTTCCTCCAGAGGCAAGAGATGCTGTCCGAGAAATCTTTAGTCAAATAGAGAGCTTTACAGACTTAAAGTTTGTGGAAGTTTCAGAAGACGGAGATATTAGGTTTAATTTATTAAAGACTAGCGATAACGAAGACGGTTTTGCCTTTTATCCTGTTGAAGGAAACCCACTTGGCGGAGATGTTTTTATAAATAACGAGCATTCAGCAAGTGATTTTGCAAAAGGAAAATACGCTTATTCAACCTTGCTTCATGAGATCGGTCATGCACTTGGTTTAAAACACCCCTTTGATTGCTGCCCGGTGCTAAGTAAGGAGAAAGACAACTCAGATTATACAGTCATGACTTACACCGATATTCATTATCGTACGCCCCATTTTTATCACTCGGAAGGGCGAGTTTGGGTGGAATCACAACCAGAAGCGTGTAGAGATACTTACGGTTTTTACGATGTTGCAGCTCTTCAGCTTCTTTACGGTGCCAATTCTAACTTTAACGCTGAAGATACCTATTATGATGTAAATAACCTTTATAATGAAAAAAAACATCTTACTATTTGGGATACTGGAGGGATTGATACGATTGATGCAAGTAGGGTAGAGGGTAGCTGCTTTGTAGATCTCAGGCCGGGGACTTTGAGTTCTATAGACTATCACTCTCCCGAAATGATTGCAGAGGAAGCTATTTCAACTGGAGATTTACCGGCCTGGGCTTATGATTGGGCCGTAGACTTTTTGAAAAAGGAAAAGGAATTTCTTTATACCGGTAAAAACAACTTAGCTATATCATACAATGTGCTGATAGAGAACCTTCTTACCGGCTCAGGGGATGACTTTGTTGTAGATAATCAGTTGGATAATTCTATTTCTACTGGAGACGGTAACGATACTGTTTTTCTTATAGGTAACGGTCACGATGTAGTAGACGGTGGAGGAGGCTATGATAAGGTAGTTATAGCTCTGCCTGAAGAGCAAGTGGAACTGGAGGATTTGGGAAACGGTGAATTTGTATTAGGTTCTTTAGATGGTTCTTTCCACTCTCACCTCTTTAACGTTGAGGATGTTCTCTTCAACGAAAACGGATTTGACTTTTCGGTTTAAAGGTATATAATTCGTTCAGCTTTAATTAGGAGGTGTTAAATGGCTAAGGTAGTGATTAACGGGAAGGAGTACGACACTGAGAAACTTCCCAAAGAGGCTTTAGATCTAATCAATTCTGTTGCGTTTGCCGACTCTGAAATCGTAAGGCTTCAAAATCAGATTAGAGTTATGCTAGCAGCTAAGAACTACTATTTACAGCAGCTGGATAAAATCCTTTCTTCTCTAGAGTCTCAAGAGAAAGTTAAGTTTTAAGTTTTTGGTAGGTTACCTTGAAGGTAGTAAAAGTAAAGAATCCTAGTAAAAAATTTAAAGAGGAAGGATCTTCCATTCTAAAAGAATTCCTTCGGCTGGCAAAGAGATCCTTCCTCTTTGCCGCTTTTTTAAGCTTTTTTATCAATGTCTTGATGCTTCTGCCGGCAATCTACATGTTGGCTGTTTATGATGTTGTAGTGCCGAGCAGGAGTGTAGAATCCTTAATATTCATTACTGCTATTATTGTAGTGCTTTACATCGCTTGGGGGCTGCTTCAGGCAATTCGCTCCAAGATTTTAATCAGAATTAATAGGAAATTAGATGCATATTATGATGAGAAGGTAGTTAATTCTACCTTTAATTTCGCTCTTAAATACCCTTCTAAGGCGAGTATTCAACCAGTTAACGACTTTCACCAAATTAAGCAATTTCTTACAGGACCTACGGTTTTGACTTTCTTTGATATTCCTTGGATACCGGTTTACCTTTTTACCCTTTTCGTTTTTCACCCCTATTACGGGCTTTGGGCTGTTGCCGTTACCATTTTAGTTATCGGTATGACTGTTTTAAACGAACTAACGACAAGAGATCCTTTTAAAGAAAGTAGTGAACAACAGGTAAGGAGCAACCGTTTTCTAAGTCACGTTTTGCACAATGTTGAAGTTATTGAGTCTATGGGAATGAGAAGCAGAATTTATAATAAGTGGTGCGAAATTCACGGTGCTTTCTTAAAGGCTTACCAAACGGCCAGTGATAGGGCAGTTTCTTGGTCAAACTTAGTTAAAACTCTAAGAATAATGTCACAGTCTTTGGTGTACGGTTTAGGAGGTTATTTAGCAATAAACTTAGAGATAACTGGAGGTATGATAGTTGCCGGGGCAATCCTTTTAGGAAGAGTTTTGGCTCCTATAGATATGGTTGTTAATACTTGGAGGAGTTTTTCTTCTGCTAGGTTAGCTTATCAAAGATTGAGTAAGCTGTTGTCTGAATTTAATTATCAAAAAGAGGTTATGCAACTTCCTCCTCCTAAAGGCGAGATCACTCTCGCCCATGTAGTTGTTATTCCTCCTGAAAGTGAAACTCCAGTATTAAAAGGAATTTCATTTAAAATCAATCCAGGAGAATTAGTAGCAGTAATAGGGCCTAGTGGTGCAGGTAAGTCTTCTTTAGTGAGGACAATTTTGGGCGTGTGGCTTCCGGCTAACGGTGAGGTTATGATTGACGGTGCTGACCTAAGGCAATGGGATAGAGAATATTTAGGTAAATTCGTAGGTTATTTGCCTCAAGATATAGAGCTTTTTGAAGGAACTGTGGCTGAGAATATAGCCCGTTTTGAGAAAGTTGATCCTCCAAAAGTGGTAGAGGCGGCAAAGCTTGCAGGGGCTCACGAAATGATACTTAAGTTGCCTGAAGGTTATAATACTTACATTGGTCCGGGAGGCGCTAAGCTTTCAGGGGGACAAAGGCAAAGAATAGGTCTTGCAAGGGCCCTTTATGGTAATCCTAGAATAGTAGTTTTGGATGAACCTAATTCCAATCTTGATGACGCTGGAGAAAAGGCTTTAATGAATGCTCTCTGGGAACTTAAAAAAAGGAAAGTAACTACAATTGTTGTCTCTCATAAAGTCAATGTCTTAAACATTGTTGACAAGATAGCTCTCCTAAAAGATGGAGTGTTAGCTGCTTATGGAGACGCTCCTAAAGTGTTGGAATTATTAAGAAATCCTCAGGTGAGGAGTAAAGATTGAGTAGAGCAAAAAAAATAGATTTAAGAACTGATGAAGATAGATACATATTATTTGGTAGCCTTTTAGTTTTTTTTCTTGTTTTAATAGTGATTGGATGGGGTTTTTGGGCAAAAGTAGATACTTTCGTTGTTGCACCAGGAAAGGTAGTTGTTGAAAGTTTTAAGAAGCCTATTCAGTATAAAGACTGGGGAACTGTTAGTAAAATTTTTGTTAAAGAGGGTATGATTGTACAAAAAGGTCAGCCTCTAATAGAGCTTGAGAAATTAGAGCAGAATACAAACTATCAAGTAACTCTAAGAAATTATTATTCTTTGCTTGCCGAAAGAGACAGATTACTTTCTGAGAAAAATATGTTAAAGGAGTTAAAGTTTAGCAGCGAAATTTTAAAATTAAAAGATGATGAATTAAAAGATAAATTGATCTCCTCTCAACGGGAGCTCTTTAAAAAGAGAAAACAGGCTTTGGAAGAAGAATTAGCGGTCTTAAACTCAAGAGAAAAAGAACTTATGAAAAGACTGAAAGGGGTTAAATCTGTTTTGGAAGAAAAGAGAAAGTTGGCTGCTGATTACGAGGAAGAAATAAAGGAACAGGAAGATCTAGTTAAGGAAGGGCTAACTACTAAGTACAGGTTGAATGATTTAAAAAGAAACTTAAAAGCTTTAAAGGCAGAGATAAAGGGTTTAGAGTCCCAGTTAAATGAATTGGAAAGTTCTATAGAAGAAGTTAGAAGGCAAAAAAATCTGAAAATTACTTCGTATCTGAGAGACGTTTCTCAGAGACTTACCGAAGTTGAGGCTAAGATTTCGGAACTTAAACCGAAGTTGAAATACGCTAAGGAAAAGGTTAAAAAAACTTTGATATTGGCTCCTACTTCAGGTCAAGTTATAGGTTTGAAAGTTTATTCTAAAGGGGAAGTTGTTAAACCTGGAGATACGATAATGTTTATCGTTCCTCAGGAGACCAAACTATTCATTTTAGCTAAGGTAAGTCCTAATGACAGAGAGAAAGTAAAAAAGGGACAAATGGTTGATCTAAGGTTTCCTTCATTTATTAACCTTACCACAAATGTGGTAGAAGGAAAAGTAACATATATTTCTGAGGATACTTTATCTGAACCTCCTCCTGCGAAAGGCGAATATTATGAAGCTCATATAAAAATAACAGAAAAGGGATGGAAACAGCTGAAGGATTATGGATTACATTTAATTTCAGGGATGCCCGCTGTAGCTTATATAAAGGCTGAAAAAGTTAGTCCTATAGAATATGTGTTACAACCAGTTATCATTCTTGTTAAGTCTGCTTTCAGGGCGAACTAATGAAAGGTTTTGCTCTCGCAATCTTTTTCGTTCTACTATTTGTAGTAAATTCAGAAGCGTTTGATCTTGATCTTTTTTTGAAAAAGGCAGAGGAAAACGATTATGCTCTTAAGGTTTTACTTCTTAAGGAAAAAGCAGGGAAAGAAAGGATAGAACAAGCTAAAGGGCGATATTATCCTCAAGTTACTGCAACTGCTTACTATGGTTGGCAGGAGTACAAACCTTATTATGCCAATGAAATAAGGCAAACGTTAAAATACTACTTTTTAAGTTTAAGACAGCCAATTTTTAGGAAGGATCTTTTAGAGAAAATCAAGCAAAGTAAAGCTTCTCTTGAGGTAGAACGGTTAAAGACTTTACAAGAAAAACAGTACGTTAAATATGTGACTTTAATTAATTTAATCGACTATGCTTATTCTAATTCAAAAATTAAGCTCTATCGCGAGCTAGTGAAATTAGAAAAAGAAAAATTGGATGTTTTAGAAAAGCTATTTAAGAGAAAATTAGCCTCCAAAGAAGATATAGAACTTACAAAAAGAGAAATAATTGCAAATCAGGAAAAAATAGAACATTATAGTGGTCTAAGAGATACGACCGCTGAAGTTTTAAAAATTTCAACAGGAATGAAAGTGCCTAAAGACTTAAATCTTATGATGAATTACAATACCATAGAAAAAATAGCATTGATAGCTAAGTCTTTAGGAAAAAAGATCGGAAATAACTTAGAACTGAAAATTGCAAAAGCAAATATTAAAGTTGCGGAGTTTGAGTTAAGAGCTAGAAGAGCTCAAAGGTTACCTCGTTTAGATTTTTCTCTTAGTTACAGTTATACCTCAAGTTCTGCAATTTCTGTAGCTTCAAGGGATAAAAGGGCTGCTTTAACCTTAGAAATACCAATTTATCAAAGAGAAATGACTGCCCAAGAGATGGAGGCTTTAGCCTTAAAAAGAGCTTCGGAACTTCAAGTTAAAGCAACCTTAAACGAGAAAAAGAGACAATTTGCGGAAGAAATAGGAAAGATTAGGCAAGCGTTGGCAGAGCTTTCTTTCTTGAAGGAGAGAAAAAAGAGCGATATTAAGTTACTTGAATTCAAAGAAGAATCTTTAAAAAGAGGGATAAAAACCGAACTGGATGTTCTAGAACAGAAGAGGATTTTGCTAAATGATGAACTGGAAGTTTACGACCAATTAAAAATCTTACTATCTTCGTTTGTAGACCTGCTTTATTTAACAAGCAGTGTAAATTCCAGCTATATCTCTCTGTTAAAGCCTCTTCTTTCAGTTGATAAGGGTTAGAATTTTTTCTTCTAATTTTTTGGATAACTTCCGCCAATCATATTGCTGGGCAAGCTCTCGTGCTCTGAACTTTAAAGTTTCTACCGTTTTTTCTTCTTTAAGGAGTTGGATAGCAAATTTAAAGGATTCGCTAAGATTTTCAGGAGTACAAGTTATAACTGTTTCTTTAGCTTTTGGGATACCTCTAATTCCAAAATGTGTTGAAACCACTATTAAACCATAAGCTAGGTACTCTAGTAGTTTTAAGTTTGTACCGGAGCCTGATACTACCGGATTTAAGCCAATGTCAGCTGCTTTTAAAACTATATCCTTTTCCTCTTCAGTTAGCCTTCCTGTAGCTATAACATTGGGTAAAGAAGAGTTATTCAGAGTTTCGCCAATGTCTCCTATTATAATAAATAGGACTTCTCTAAATTCAGTTGCAAGTTTTAGAATATATTCTAATGCCTCTTGATTAGGCTTGTGTTTACTTCCTGTAAAAACAGCTACGACTTTGTCTGCGATTCCAAGCCTGTTTTTTAGTGCCACTTTTTCTTCTGAAGGAAGTGGTTTAGCAAAGTGTGTATCTACGCCATTTTCTACTACGAATATTTTGTCTTTATTAACAGAGTAAAGGTGTAGAAATTCCTCAGCATCTTCTAGAGACGTTGGATATATTAGTTCAGCTTTTGAGCAGGTAGCCGATTCAACCTCTTTTACCTTGTTTAAGAAGAGTTCGTTATCTGTTAGCATTCTTTTTAGTTTGTATTCTACGTTATGTGCATCATATAGTATAGGAATGCTAACCTTTTCTACTGAATAAAATAGATAAGGATGAGATAGTATTACAACAGATGCCGTTTTAAGCAGCTGGTTTAATTTTTCAATAAACTCTGGAATGAGTCTGTATCCTTCTATTGCGGCTATATCGTCGCTTGAAATACCTGTTTTTCTAGCAATTTCATCTGCAAGTTTGTTAAATTCACGTGTTCTTTTAACTCTTATTTCTCTAAAACTGCTAGAAAGTTTGGTTTCTTTATTTTCATGGTTTAAACTTAAAACTGTTACGTTGAAAGATTTTTCTAGATTTTTATACAGGTAAAAGATTCTTTTCCTACCTCCTGACAACGGAGGAAGGATTGAAAATGTTGATAATACAAGAATTTCAGGCTTACTACTTTTCACAATTACGTGTGGAAAGGTGAAAGAAACTTTTGTCTTTACGGCATCTTTTCCAAAGAGAGCAACGGCTACACTTTCCCAACTTATTGGAGTTACACTTTTTTTAGCTCGTTTCCCCATTTCTATAGTAGATTTTCTATCAATTATTAATTTTTCCATTGCTTCAGCTAAAGCTGTTTCGTTAGGTTCTACTATAAGACCATTAAAACCATTTTTTACCAGTTCCGTAACTCCTCCAGAATCGTGCGTTGTTAATACGGCTTTTTCAGACTGCATGGCTTCTATAGTAATTAGACCATAGTCTTCGTTGTACGGAATGAAAGGAACAAAAAGGGCTCTACTATAAAGTTGGATAAGTTCTTCATCTGTAACGAATCCTAAAAATTGGATTCTTTCATCACCTTTTGCTAGGTCTTTTAATTTTTGTTCTTGACCTCCTGTTCCAGCAATAAGAAACTTTATATCCTTCTTTACCTGTTTAAAGGCTTTTATTAGAAGGTCTATCCTTTTGAGGTCTTCCAACCTGCTAGCCGTGAAAATGAAGTCGTAAGATTCAGAATGAAAGCCTTGTAAATTTGATGGATGATAAGCTATTTTGACTTTGGCTCCTGGAGGGAAATATCCTTCCCTTAGGGCAACTGTTTTAGAAATTGCTAAATAAGACTTGATTCCGCATTCCCCTTCTGGTGATAAGGCAGCCCTATCAAGGAATTGAATTATTGCTCTGGTTAAAGGTCCTGGGAATTCAAAAATTCCTTTTTCAAAGTCATGTTTGAACTTCTCTATTTCTTGAAGAAAATTAAGAAGTTCTTCTCCCCTCTCTCTTGTTGGTTCTAGCTTAAGTAAAGTTTTTAGTGGTGCTAATCTAGCATCTTTGTCTATTAGATTTTCCCAGTTGAATGGTTTTCCTGTTAAATGGTAAAGATCATAGACTCCTCTACAGGTATGCTGCATATAAATTACATGGTTTGGGTGCTTGATCATCCAAGCGGGATACTTAGTTGTAATTACCATATCAAAGTGATTTAAGTTCAGTTTGGAAAATTTTCTGTAACCTTCCATTAAACTCCAAAATTCCCAGTCTTTGCAAGGAACTTTTATAAGTTCAACGTCGTGGATGGAAAGTTGGTTGAGGTAAGTTAGCATTCCAATGAAAAATTTCTCAGCCCCTCCTATTAAGAAGGGAATAGGTGAAGGAGCAACTAAGGCGACTTTCATTTTTCGTCTCCTTTATTTAGTAGCTATCCAAACAAAGTCTCTTGAAACTTTAAGGTAATCCTCTAAAGTATCAAACTTAATCTTTTCAGCTTCTACTAGTTCACCTTCTTTGAAAAAGTAAGCTTTTGAAGTTGAAAAACCTACAATTTCTCCTATAAATGAAAGCGTATCTGGAAATAGAGGAACTGCATGTGACGGATCTCTATAAAAGTCACCACTTCCTACTAAAACGTTTCTTGGATTTGGCGTTTCTACTATTAGAATTCCTCCTTTTTTCAAGACTCTAAAAGCTTCTTTTATAAATTCTACTCTTCGTTTTATACTTATGTGCTCAATGAGGTGAAAAGCGGTAATGAGGTGAAGTTCATCATTATTTATAGACTTTAGATAATCCATAACGTCTGCTTTAACAGTTTTTAATCCTCTCAAATTTAGTGAGTTTAGAAAGACCTCGTTCAAATCAACTCCGACTCCGTTGATTCCTTCCTCTTTTAAAATTTCAAGCCATTCTCCTCTTCCACAACCAAGATCAACGACTTTTAAATTTTCGTTATTAAAATTTAGTTGTAGATTTTTTACAAAGGGTACATATATCTTCAATCTTTCTTTTACTTCCTCTCTGCTTCCTCTAAACTTGTCCTCGAACTTTGCGTATTCTTCATCGGTGAAGTCTACAAGCTCGGTTGATGGTAAAAGTTTTTTATCGACAATTTCTTTTAATTTACTGAATTCTTCTCTAATTTCATTGAGCATAAGATTAAAATCTTTAGCTTGTTCTAAAATCTTTTTTTCATGAAGAGGAATAATATTGGAAAGTCTCAGACTATAGATAATTCCTTTTATCCACTTTGCTAATCTTTTTCCAGGTAAAAATTCAATGATTCTTTTAATTAAAAAAAATTTCTTCAGTCCAATTACGTTAACTCCAATAGTTTTACCTTCTTCAGAGAATCTTAAAGAGATAAGTATCTCCTCCTTCGTTAACTCTCCAGTTCTTAATCTGGATAGATAATATTCTTTTTCATATTTACTAGGACTTCTATTAAGCAAAATTAAAAATGCATTTTCAATGAACTCTTCATCAAGTAGTTCTCTAAGTTGGTCAATATGAACCGTTTTTGTTTTAGAAGTGTTAGAATCTCTTTCTTTTTTGAAATTTTCAAGTTCTTTCCTTACAGCTTTTAGGAAACTTTCTCTCGTTATCATGTTAATACCTTGCCTTTTGATCTTAAGGTTTTGGCTGATATATTATATTATTCTCATTATGAAAAGGAAAGGCTTTAGTATAGGTGTATATGCTGATCCTATTTTTGAGAAAAGAACAGGGGTCGGTAATTACATATTTAATTTATGTAAAGCTTTGTTTAAAATACTTCCTGAAGCTCAATTTTTCCTTGTTTGCCAAAAAGCCCCTAAAGAAATTCCTTTCCCTAATAAAGAAAATCTTTCTATTGTCGTAGAAAGAGAAAGTAAACTGAAAGTTTTCCCAAGAACTCTCTGGTTTAGATTCTTTTCCTCTAGGTTATTTGAAAATCTTAAGGTTCAAGTTTTCTGGTCGGGCCTTCCAATAATTCCAAGAGGATTAAGGGGAATTAGGAAAGTTTTGACGGTTCACGACCTTAACTATTATATTGTTCCAGAAACTATGAAATTAAGAACTAGGTTGAGCTACAGGTTCTTTTTTAGAAAGAGTTTACTAGAAGCAGATAGTATTGTTTCAGTCTCTCAGGGAACTGCTGAAAGGTTGAACAAACTATTTAAAATTAAGGTAGATGCCGTTGTTCATCCCGGAATTGATCCGAATATTTTCAAACCTCTTGATAAAAGAAATGTTAGAGATTTCCTCCAAAGAAAAGGATTGAAGTTTAATTATATTTTCTCTGTATCTACTCTGGAGCCAAGAAAAAATTTAAATAGCCTTATTGACGCTTTTTTGGAACTTAAAGCTGAAGGGAAACTAAGGAGATACAAACTAGTTCTTGCTGGAGATAGGGGATGGAAGAGCTCCAACGTTAAAAGAAAGTTAAGGAGGTTTAGCTCTGAAATCGTTTACCTAGGTTACGTTCCCGAGAGGGAGCTCCCCTTCCTTTATAACGGAGCAAGTCTTTTTATCCTTCCCTCTATCTATGAGGGTTTTGGAATGCCTGCTCAGGAAGCAAGGGCCTGCGGGTGTTGTGTTATGGTTTCCGATATACCGGAGCTCCACGAGTCTGCAGGCCCAGGTGCAATCTACGTTAAACCCACAA
>Ga0256838_1000520_pt1 | contig 23114 bp, 21 predicted proteins | sample 4571419metaG_FD_185978 | JGI IMG/M metagenome (GOLD analysis project Ga0256838, IMG submission 185978) | Hydrothermal vent microbial communities from Guaymas Basin, Mexico - 4571-419 | ecosystem: Environmental > Aquatic > Marine > Hydrothermal vents | place: Mexico: Guaymas Basin | collected...
GATTGGGGCAGAAGGTGTTTATGAATACGTCAGCAGTAGTTTTGCAACATTTGTTTCATGGTTTCTTGATAGGAGCTACAGTCGTTGCTTTTGTTGTATTTATCTGGGATTTAATTCTTGTATCTTCAATGGTTAAGAGGGTTATTGAAATAGCCAATAAGGATGAGTTGAAAGTAGCTGGTGGAGAGGAATAGAGCCTAAGATAACTTGATTACAGGTAGCATGCTTAGGATGATAAAATGGGAAATAGAAAACCATACGATGTTGAATAGTGAAAATAGCAGTGTGTTTATGGGGTTGTATGTTAGAGGAAGAAGAGGTAAACCTACAAGTAAGAATGTGTAGAAGAGGAAAGGAGAGCCAGTTATTGAGGCGGCAAAAGGTGTGCTAAGAATGATAAGAACGGGTAAAAAGTTGTCGAGATTTGATGTTTTGTACATAGTAGAGACGGACAAAGCAATTGGAAACAGTGTGGCCATCCAAAAAAGAGCCATATAGGTATTCAGCAATGATAGGTATATCAAAGCACTTAGTATAAACAGTATAAATATCATATCGCACACCTTGCCTTGTTAAATTTACAATCCAAGGCTTCTTAAAGTGGATGCAATTTTTAGAACAACAGGATTTGCTGGTTCAAGAGATAGTGCTTGAGAAAGCTTTGTACTGGCTGCTACTCTATCTCCTGAGAGAAAACTTATGAGCGCTTGGTAAGCGTAAAGTTCTCCAGCAGTTATTGCCAGTATATCTGATGAGTATAGAGTGACGTCATTGATGTCTGGGGATAATCTCCCGTCTGCAAGGTTTACGAATGATTTGAGGACTTTTAACTCTGGTAGAGTTTCGGATTTTGTCGCATGTTTTTCCGCTTTTGCTAACCATGTCTTTACCTGCTCATCATCTGGATTTACACCAGGAATTCTAAGAAGATTTGATACAACTCCAATGCTACATCTCTCTTTTTCGATATCAGTCCTGGCAATTTCGTAAGCGCTTGCGAATTTAGTGGCAGCTGCTGAGTAGTTTCCACTTTCAAGATAACTTCTTGCTTCATTAAATGCTGCGGCATACTCTGGAGTTTCTCCATTTGGTATAGATGGATCTTCTGGATTTAGCTCCGTAATGGATTTTGAAGGTGATATGCAGCTTATGGTGAATAGGAGCATTATTGCAAGGACTATTACAACGAATGTTTCAAATCTGAACTCAATCTTCATTCTCCTCCCTCCCGTTCCTAAAATAGCTTTTCGGAAATAGATAGGATAAAATTAAGTGAAAGGAGGATGATAAGGCTATGAGGAGTAAAATGGATAGGCTGAATAAACTTGGGGGATATAGCTTATTGGATGTTAGAGAGGGAGAGTGTGTGGAAGTTATAGGTTTTAACGCTGGACCGAATGCTAGACTGCGCCTGGAGAATATGGGAATAGGTGTTGGAGTTAGGCTTAAGGTGGTGAAAATTGGACCAGTTTTAGGACCTGTTTTGATAGAGAATTTGCATGATGGCAACAAATTTGCTTTGGGAAGGAGATTGGCTGAAAAAGTTGTGGTGAGGTTGTGTGAAAAGGAGGCATAAGGAATTATTGAGTCTTGCTTATAGGGTTGCAGCCACCACTACTCTTGGTTACAAGACGAGCTTAAGGTTCTGTTATGATTTGGTGGGAAATGAACCGGCCATTCAAACACTTGAAACGTTAGTTGATTTTTTAAGGGAATTTAAACGCTGTGAGGTTTGTGGATGCTATAATCGTGGAAATAGATGCTCTTATTGTGATATAGAGAGTGAAGTAGTAGCTGTTTTGAAGGATCAGCTCATGGTTGATTTGATAGTTGAAGTTTTTACATTTAGGCCTTTTTTGGTTGATGAGGAAAGGTTTGCTGATCCTGAGTATTTATATTCTATGGTTAGTTCCTTAAAGAGAGTTGTGCAAAATGCGGGGATTAAGGAGGTTTTCTTAGGATTTGCAAATTCATCGGAAGATCAATTGGTGGCAGAGTATATATTGAGTTTTCTAGAGAGGGAAGGTTTAAAGATTAAAGTTACGGTTCCAGCTTTTTTGGGAAAAAATAAGGATTTTTATATTTTGGATCCTGAAATTTTGAGAGATATGGTTGTTTACAGAAAGAAATTGGGTGGTGTTGAAACTGATGGGATATAATGGCGTAGTTAACGGTAAATTTAAATTAGATGGTCGTTTAGATGCCTATGAGGTTATGAAAATGGAGGAAGAGTTAAAAAAAGATGTGGAGAAGTTATTGAAGGGAAAAGACGGAAAAAATGTGGAATTAGATTTGACAGGTGTGACGTATGCTTCAAGTGCTTTTTTACGAGTGTTGTTGTGGATAAGAAAGAGAGTGGCTGCTCTTGGTGGAGGGAAAGTTGTTCTCGTAGGAGTTGGAAAAGAGTTAGAGAAGATACTTGATATATCTGGATTTAAACCATACTTTGAGTTGAAATAACAGCATGGTGATGAGGATGGATTTGAGAGTTGCAAAATTCAAGCTTTTAAGCTATCCGAATTTAAAAAAGAAGAGAAAATTTTACGAAGGAAAAGTTAAGGTTTGGTTGGAAGAGAATTTCCGTTGGAAGAAGAAGGTGTTTTTTTATTGTTTAAGTGCTGGATTTATTTTACTTGTGATGCTTTTTTTGATTTGGGGAATATTCAAGAGTTCGATTTATGCAAAATTAAATGAAATAGGAATACACAGCACTAAATTGAAAGGGAAATTCGTTATAAAATTTGAAGGCAAGGTTGTGCCTACTTTAAGGTTTGGTTCATATGTAAGTGGAGATTTCAATCTTATCTCTTCTAAGTATAGTCTATATGTTGATGGGGAGATACTGTACGTGTATTACAATACTTTTGGTTTAGTTAATGGTGTTGCGACTATTAAAGTTAAGAGTGATAGTTTTCCTGTAACAGTGTTTTTGTATCCTGAAGGAAGGGCTCTCCTTGGAAAGGGGAAGTTTGTTTTGAAAGTGGACGGCTTAAGGGTGAAAGTTGAATGTCTTGAAGGAACGGGCTTGCTTACATTTGGTAAAAATAAGTATAGGCTTGTGAATGGAGCTAAGCTGAATTTCTACAATGGTAAGTTGATATAGGGGGTGAGAAAATGGATTACGGTTACATAAGACTCGGTGTCAATGTGGATCATGTAGCAACGCTCCGGCAGGCGCGTCTTACAAATTATCCGGATCCGGTTGAGGCTGCTATGATTGCTCTCGATGCAGGGGCGGATTTGATAACTGTTCATTTGAGGGAGGATAGACGTCACATTCAAGATGATGATGTATATGTTATGAGAAGACTTGTACCATATTTGAATTTAGAAATGTCGGTTAATGAAGATATAGTCAAGATTGCAGAGGGTATTGTTCCAGACTGTTGTACTCTTGTTCCAGAGAGAAGAGAAGAGTTGACAACTGAAGGAGGACTAGATGTTGTTGGAAATTTTGAAAGAATTAAGGAAGTTATAGATCGTTTATTTACTGCAGGTGTGAAAAAAGTGTCGCTCTTTATAGAAGCGGATAAAAAACAGATTGGAGCTTCTCAAGAGGCGGGGGCTACGGCAGTAGAGCTCCACACGGGGCGTTATGCGGATACTCGTGGTAAAGAGCAAGAAAAAGAGTTAGAGCGTATAAAAGAGGCAGCGTACTTTGCAGCAGAGCTTGGCTTGGAAGTTGCGGCAGGACACGGGCTTAATTACGAGAATGTGGTTCCAATTGCTAAAATTTATGAAATAGAGGAGTTAAACATTGGTCACAGTATAGTGGCTGCTGCTGTTATTGAGGGAATGGCAAGTGCTGTTTGGAGAATGAAATCTATAATGCTTGCTTCAAGAGGTGGAGAGGATGTGTGGAATTATTGGGTACGTGGGGAAAAGATCAGTGGTTCCAGTGATTTTAGAGGGGTTATATCGCCTAGAGTACCGGGGTTACGATTCAGCTGGGATAGCGGTGGTATCGAATGATGGAAAACTTTATTTGAAGAAGGTTAAGGGAAAAGTTCGAGATTTAGAGCGCGCTATAGACTTTGGTGAAATAAAGGGAGCTGGAATTGGACATACAAGATGGGCAACGCATGGAAAGCCCACAGTTACCAATGCGCATCCTCATACTGACTGTACTGAAAGTATAGTGTTAGTTCACAATGGAATAATAGAAAATTATGAGGAGCTGCGTGAAGAACTTGCTTCTAAAGGCCATGTCTTCAAGTCTGATACCGATACAGAGGTCATAGTTCATCTGATAGAGGATTTTTTGAAAGAGGGACTTGAAAAATTTGAAGCGGTAGTTGCCGCAATGCGTAAAGTTGATGGTGCTTACGCAGTTGGAGTCATATTCAAGGATGAGCCAAATGCGATATACGCTGCACGTCGGGGAAGTCCTTTGATAATTGGTGTTGGGGAAGCTGAAAACTTCATAGCTTCTGATATACCAGCTGTGTTGAACTATACTAGACGGGTTGTTGTTTTGAATGACTTTGAGATTGCAAAAATTACTCCTGATGAAGTTGTTGTGAAGAGCATATTTGGTGATTTTGTGAATTACAAAGTTTTGGAGATACAGTGGTCAGCTCAGATGGCGGAAAAGGGTGGATATCCTCACTACATGTTGAAGGAAATTCACGAGCAGCCCAGCGCCATAATGGATACAATGCGTGGACGTATAAAAGATGGAGAGGTTTTTCTGCCTGAACTTGATGAATTGCTTGGTGAAGAGCTGCCATCACGCATATATATTGTGGCTTGTGGAACAAGTTACCATGCAGGATTAGTAGGTAAATACGCTATAGAAAAACTTGCCAAGATTCCGGTTGAAGTTGACATAGCTAGTGAATTTCGTTATCGCGATGTGGTTTGGGATGATAGGGGAATGGCTTTGTTGATATCTCAGTCTGGAGAGACTGCTGATACATTGGCTGCAATGCATATGATTCAACGTGCTGGATTGAAGACAGTGGCAGTTGTGAACGTTTTAGGGAGCACTATGAGTCGTGATGCAGACGTTGCACTTTATACGAGAGCGGGTCCTGAAATAAGCGTTGCCTCTACGAAAGCTTTTACCAGTCAGTTAACAGTGCTTTATCTATTTGCCTTGTGGTTGGCGGCAAAGAGTGATCCAAGGGGTACAGAGGTTTTGAAGAATATATTATCAGGATTAGCGTTTGTTCCCCAACTTGTAGATACAGTGTTAACAGCTGAGGAAAAGATTGCCTTTATGGCAGAAAAGTTCGCCTCTTTTTCCCACTTTATGTATCTGGGACGTGGTATAAATTGGCCTGTTGCTATGGAAGGAGCTTTGAAGCTTAAAGAAATCTCTTACATACACGCTGAAGCTTATCCAGCGGGTGAGATGAAGCACGGACCGATTGCTCTTGTAGATGATAAGATGCCTGTTTTTGCCATAGCTACGAAATCACGCGTTTATGAGAAGATGATCAACAACATAGAAGAAGTGCTTTCTCGCGAGGGAAGATTGATTGCTTTAATAAGTCAGGATGATAGGCGTCTTATGAATAAGGTTCAGGATGTCATAGTTATGCCAGAAGTTGCAGAAATTTTTTCACCTGTTGTCAACGTTGTTGCATTGCAGCTTTTTGCTTACTACTGTGCAATTGAGAGGGGACTTGATCCAGATAGACCAAGAAATTTGGCAAAGAGTGTTACTGTTGAATAAGAAAATGTGTTGAATTGTCAGTGAGGAGTTGCTTATGGTGGAGGCGAAGGTTACACCAGATTTGAAGCCTGAGTTGAAGCTTAGGTTAAAACTCTATCCTAAGATACGCTTTTTTGTTGATTTATTGGAAAAAAGTGGGGCAGAGTTGCAGGAAGAGATAAGAAGAGATCCCAGTTTTTTTTCGGGAATAGAATTTGTATCAAGTGGAGGCGAGCCTGAGAATTGGGAGAGGATTTCTCAGGAGAGTGAGAATTTACGTGCCAAGTTATTTGAACAGTATTCAATGATGGAAGATGATCCTATCAAGCTAAAAATTGCGGAGTTTCTTATATATTCGGCAGATGAAAAGGGATTTTTACCTATCAGTGTAGAAGAGGTTTCGAAATATTTGGATGTGAATCCTGAGCTTGTTGAGAAGGTTCGTCAAGAGATTGCCCTTCTTGATCCACCGGGGGTTTGCGCTCTGAATTGGCGGGAGATGCTGAAGTTTCAAGCAATTGCGAAAGAAGCGCCGTCTGAGGTTTTGACGTTCATAGAAAATGTAGAATTGGCGCTTGAGAAGCCTGAGGAGTTTTCAAAAAAATTTGGAATTCCGCTTGAAAAGATAGAAGAGATAAAAGAATACGTTGCAAATAATATGACTCCGTACGTTATGTTGGAACCTGCAAGTAATGAACTCAAAACGACAAGAATAGACATGGAATTTAAAAAAGATCCTCATAAGGGGTGGCAGGTGGAGCTGCACAATGTACCAAACATAACAATATCCAATGCTTATCTATCACTTGTTGACGATCCTGCTGTTTCTGAAGAACAAAAGAGATATATCCGTAATCAAATAAAGAAAGCTAGAATGATAATAGATGCTATAAAGAGGAAATATGAGCTTTTAAAAAAGGTTGGTGAGTACATAGTTGTTCGCCAAAAAAAGTTTTTAGAGGGTGAAGGAGAGCTTGAGCCACTTACAATGACGGAGATTGCGCGGGCTTTCGAAGTTGAGCCCTCAACAATTTCTCGACTTGTTAAAAATAAGTTGGTTAAAACCCCACGTGGAATAATGAATTTGCGTGATTTTTTTGTATATGGTGTGAAAGGTGTAAGTCAGAAAGAGATTGAGAAGAGAATTCGTGAAATTGTTGACAATGAGGACAAGTCTAATCCTCTTTCGGATTCTGAAATTGCTAAGATTTTAAAAGAGGAGGGGATTAGGATATCGAGAAGAACCGTAGCAAAGTATCGTCGAAAGTTAAGAATTCCCCCGTATACACAGCGAAAAGCAGAGGCTTGAAGGATACAGAAGAGATTGCTGCTGCAATACTTGATATATTTAGGGGATTAAAAACGGGTGATGATAACGGTCCTTTTTTAGTGGGATTGGTAGGAGAATTAGGAAGTGGTAAAACGGAGTTAGTGCGCTGTTTTGTTAGAATTTTAGGAGAGAGAGAAGAGCTAGTACGTAGTGTTTCTTTTTTGGGGAGCACTTCATACGGCAGGATTTTACACTGTGATTTTTATCGAGTTGGAGATGTTCAAGTGATGGAGGATAATTGGGAGTGGGTGTTTATAGAATGGCCAGAGGCTGATTTGGCAGTTGATGCGGTTGTAAACATAGAGTTAGAGGAAGATGAGGTAGCAGAGGATGGCTTTGCCCGCATAGTTAAAGTTTTTGTGTGAGGTGCTTGGTTGTGCTTAATTTTGCCAATAAAAGAGGTTCTTCTAGGGTTTTTTTAAATACGGTTTACTTTCCGAATGCGTTTGTTGTTGAAAAAGAAGGTGAGATTGTAACAGAAGTTTTAGCGGATAGATCCTCTAAAGTTGTTGGAAATTTTTTGAAATTTATGGAGGAGATACTCAGCTGTGAGGATAGTTTAGATGTGTACTATATTGCAGGACCAGGGAGTTTTACTGGAATAAAAGTAGCTTTTTCTTTGATGAAGGCTTTTAAGAAGGTGGATAATATATTTTGGTATGGATTGAATCTTTTAGAAGTACTTGCTCACTTTGTTGAAGAAAAAGAAAAGATCTTATCAGGTGAGAAAAAGTTGAAATTTGCAGTGTACTTTTCAGCTCATCAAGGGGATGTTTTTGCTGCATTTAAAGGAGTTGACAGTGTATACTACCTTTGTTCTTCAAAAAGTTATTTTTTGGATTTGGTGGATAGTATAGGAATTAAAAGCTATGAGTTCAAAAAAGGAGACTTTCCTAGGCCATCTGAAGTTTTGGAAATTTTGAATAAAGTAAAATTTTTTGTGAACAGACCTCTTTACATAAAAAGTCCTGTTATTGGGAAGAAAAAATAATTCAAAAGGGGGAATAAGGATGGATAAGATCTTTACAGAGTGGAAAGAAGCGATTCAACTTAAAGACTGGATGTTTGAAAACGTTCGGGTTAAGGAGTATGATATTGCAGAATTGGAGACTCTTTTTAAGGGAGCAAGCATCCGTTCAAAGTATGGAAGCTGGGTTTTTTATACTTCGGTTAGAAATAGAAGTGCAGCTAAAACGGTGTATTTTCCAAAAGAACTACAGCGTTCACTTTCGCCTCAAAAAGAGGAAATATACAACAGCTACAGAAAAACACTAGAGCTTTTCAAAAAATATGCGCTTAAGACAAGATTTGGTTATATAAAGCGTGTTATGGGTAAGAATAATGAGTTTACACCTGTATGCCACTTTTTCTTTTCTTTGAGAAAGCCTGAGTATGCTCGTCTTGCTTACATGTGGGCTAAGACGTTGATTGAACCGGGTGAGGCTAAAGTTGCTCCTGGTTCTCCAGAGTTCGTATTAATAATGCTACCTGAGTGGCAGGAGAAGGACAGACAGATATTAGTGTTTGCTGAGGAGAACATAACTTTTGTTTTTGGAACTGATTACTTTGGAGAAGTGAAAAAAGGTTTCTTGAGAATGGCTATGTACAATGCTAAAAAACGGGGAATGCTTGGGTTACACGCTGGTTCTAAAATAATAAAAGCCAAAACTAAGGATGGCTTAAAAACTAAGGGTATGCTGTTATTTGGCTTATCTGGAACTGGGAAAACTACCCACTCAGTTCATCACCACTACATGTTTGAGGATGGAGAGGATGTGCGTATAGTTCAAGATGACGTAGTGTTTCTGAAAGAAGATGGTGGATGTTTGGGAAGTGAGGTTGGGTTTTTCATAAAGACTGATGGATTAACGCGGGAGAGCCAGCCTGTAATATACGATGCTGCGACTAAGCCTGGAGCTTGCTTTGAGAATGTGTTGGTGGATCTGAATGGGGAATTGTTATTTCAGGATTTGACTTTAACTGGAAATGGGCGCGGGATTGTTCTTGCCTCTGACATTGAAAATATGGCTGATACTATAAATTTAGATGCTTCCCAGATTGAAAAATTGGTTGTGCTGTTTATCACTCGTAGAAATACGGTTGTACCGCCGCTTTTAAAATTGAATCCAGAGCAGTCAGCTCTTTACTTCATGCTTGGGGAAAGTATAGAGACATCTGCTTCCGATCCTGCACGTGCAGGGCAAAGTGTAAGGGTTGTTGGTACGAATCCTTTTATTATGGGAGCGGAAGAGGAAGAAGGTAACAGATTTTATGATATTGTGAAAAATCTTGGTGACAAAGTTGAGGTTTACCTTTTCAATACTGGTGGTATGGGAGAACTGAAAAAAGATGGAGAGGTAGTTAAGCCTTTGAAAAAAATTGGAATAAAGGAAAGTGCTTACTTGATTCGTGCAATTTTGAGGGAAGAGATAAAATACGAATACGATGAAACTTGGAAAGCTTATAGAGCGGCGAAAGTAGAAGGGGTGGATATGGAACTTGATCCTCGTGCTTATTATGAGGAGAATGAATGGAAAAAATTGGTTGAAGAGTTGAAACAAGAGAGAGTTGAATATATGAAACAGTTTAATAGTTTGAATTTTGATTGGGAAAGGTGGATTTGAAGGGGACTTGATTAAAAAATTGCTGATGAGTTGGGATGTGTAGAATTATGTGTTAAAATAAGGGCAATGTTCCTAATAGGAGAGGATGCGTCTAAAATAAATGGAGGGTTGATAGCTGTGTTTTATGGTGCAGAATTAAATTAATAATTGTGGGGAGGTGATTCGTATGATGTTGAGAAAGAGAGGCAAGGGTGCCTTTACTTTGATGGAGCTCATGATCGTTATTGCTATCATAGGTATCCTTGCTACATTGGCAGTTCCATCTTTTAAAAAGGTACGTTTGTCAGCTAAGTGGCGTGCATGCCAGACAAACATGTCCACATTGGCAACAGCAATTGACTCTTGTGTGTCTGAGGCGGATGATGTTAGTGGTCAGTGCGGAGATAGCTACGATACACCAAGTGATTCAGCTATGAAGTTAAAGAAGGCTGTATTTGATGCGCTTGTGAAGGGTGGTTACTTGAAGAAAGCTTTGTATTGTCCATATGCTCCTAAGAAGGATGATAATTACGCTTACTGTAATTCGGATAAAGGAAGTTGCAGTGAGACTTGTAATAGTGGAGATAACTTGCCAAGTGGAGAGTGCAAATGTACGGCGCATGATGCTTGCCAAAGTGACAAGACTCCAAAGAATCACTGGATACGCCGTAGTTAGTGAAAAAATGTTTAGTTTTTAAGGGGCTGTCTCCTTAAGAGGGGATGGCCCCTTTTCTGTTTTTTAATTTAGCTACAGGCAAAAATAATTAGAGGTGAGAGGGGTGTTAAGGAGAGCTTTCACTTTGATGGAATTGATGATAGTGATAGCAATATTGGGAGTGTTAATAACGTTGGCTGTTCCTTCATTCAAAAAGGCTCAAATATCTGCTAGATGGAGAAAGTGTCAGAGCAATATGAAGACACTGGAAGGAGCTTTGGATAATGTTGCGTCTGAGCACGATGAAGGTGAGAGTGATATTCCAGCCAATATTAAAAAAGCTTGTTGGGATGATAGCGCTGGAAAGGTTGATATTACTCAAACTGAAATGGAATATCTTTTGAAGTTTGGTTATATAAAGCACATTTTAAAGTGCCCTATTTCTAGTCAAGTTAAGTATCAATTTGATACTGATAAAGGTGAAATGTATTGTCCTTTTCATAAAGCTTATCGTTCTGCAAAAAATCCTTATACTAATAACGATAACTCCTGAGGTTAAAATAATGTCAATTTCCTGAGTTTGAACTGGGGATTTACTATTTAAAGTGTTATAATTTGGATATGGGAAAAAAAGTGAAGAAGAATAAAAGCTTAAGGAGCTTGGTTTGGTTTTTTAGTATAGCTGTCTTAATTTTGATTTCATTGTTGGGTTCTATTTTATTGGCTCACAAGAGGTTGATTGAAGCGGGCATAAATTACTATCTGAAAACCAAAGGTGTTGAGTTTAAAAAGGCTTATGTAACTGATTATTACAGCCTAGTTATACAAGATTTTAAGTTTAAAAATTTGCAAGTTTCTACTGTTACTATATCCCCTAAATTCAAGGCTTTTAAACTGGTAGGAGCATCCATTTATTTTAATAATGCAACTATTGAGATTAGAAAGGGGAACAAGGCAGCTAAAGGTATAAAATTGCCGTTGCAGTTGGATTTGGTTGGTGAAAATTTGGTTGTTAAGTGGAAAGAGTTTAAGAGAAAGTTTGATACAGTTTTGTTGAGAAAATTGGGAGATATAGTGGAAGGCTATGCTAAGGGGAAAAATTGTTCTGCTAGTGTTAATGGTAAGGTTTTAAGGTTTAATACGAAACTTTCTAACTTTTGGGAAGCTTTTGTGCCTAAACTAAAGGGTGGAACAGCGGAGGTTAAGTTAGCGTTATTGTTTAACCTGAGCCCACTCAAGATAAAGGATTGGAAACTTACGGTAAAAGTTAAAGGGGGAGTTTTGAATTATAAGGATTTGCAACTTCAAGTTTATGACGCTTTGATTTCAAAAAGTTATGCCTCTCCAAAAGTTGTCTTGGAAAGTTCGAAAGGATTGCTAAAAGCCTTGAAAAGAGTAAGCATTGGTTTGAAAGGTGAAATTTGGCCTGAAGTTTCCTTGTCAGGTGTGTCTAGAGTCAAAGTTTTAGGAAATTTATTGAAGTTATCGTATCGCGTTTATAAAACAAAGCTTGATATAGTTTTTAGTTCAAAGAATTTATCCGGAAAGGCGTTTTTTGAATACAATGGGAATTGGGGGGTTAAAGCAAATTATGGTGGAAGGTTAGGAAAAATCTTGTTTTGCTATAATCCAAAGGGTTGCGAAGCTAATGTGCAGCTTTGTGGATTTGGAAGTGCAGAGGTCAAAATGGAGCAAAAGGAAGGAGAATTTATTTTTAATTTGGGTAAGGTAATTAACGTTGCTTCTCAAATAGAATTTGACAAAAAAAATGTTGGGCTAAGATTGAAATTTGCAGGGAATGCTATATCCCTAATTGATTTTTATGGAACTAGTGAAATATATGTAAATTTTTCCAAAAAGAATTTTATTGTGCTTGATATTGATGCTTGGGCAAAGGCATTCGTGGGAAAGATATTGAGGGTTCATCTTGTAAGGAACAAAGGAAACTTTGAGCTATTGGGGAGAAAATTTCCACTTGAACTTTCCATTATTCCAGGTATTACTATTAAAAGCAGCGTATTCAACGTTGCTATAGATGAGGATTTTGATGTAAATGGGACGATTTTTGATTGGAATTTATCAGGAAGTTTAAAAAAATTGGGAATAGAGTTGAGAAAGGGTAAGTGGGTGATTGATATTTCTACTTCTGAGGTTATTTTAAAGGCTAAAGATGCCAAACTTGTTACCTTGTTTGAAAGTGTAAAGAAAATTGTTGGTGTGAATATTAATGGTTTAGATGCTAGGGTTAGTGGTGAGTTTGGATTGGTAGGGTGGAAACCATTTGCTCGAATGATAGTTAAAAAATTTACTTTGAGCAACTTTGAAAGATATATTGATTTAAAGGATATGCATATCTCCAGCGATGGAGATTACTGGTTATTTGAAACATCGGGAAAATTTATTACTCAAAAGTTTAAAGTGTTGGGAAAGGTTTCGCCTTATATGGATAGGGAAAGATTTTTAAAGTTGGAGTTTGTAGGTAGTAAAAATTTACTTTTAGGTGGAGCAACTTTTGAAATAATGCCCTCTTCTGTTAATTTTTCAGGAACTATTTCTTTGAAGGAGACTACTTTTTCTGAGCTAAATGATAAAATTCTACGCTATTTCAAGAGTAAAAAAGGCGATGAAAGAGTGAAGTTACCCAAATTTTTGAATGGAAATTTGTATTTAGATGTAAGGGGGCTCACGTACAATAGTGCTGTAGTAAATGTGAGGTTTTCTGGAGCTGGAAAGCTTCAGATAAAAAATGGGAGTTTGGAAGTTGCACTAAACTTGACTATGAAGGAGGGAAATTTGCTCATATCTGATGATAAATTGATTCCACTTACCGATGGAAGGGTTGTTTTGAGTTACGATGGAGAAAGAGCCCAGGTGAGGTATGAGTTTGACATAGCTAGAAAGGTCAAAGGAGGTAAGGTTTATCTAAAGCTTCATGGTGATTATCCTTCGTTTAAAGTAGATATATCTTCAGATCCCAAAATGTCAACAGCTGTGGCGCTTTCTAAGTTGGCAGAGAGTTATGGAATTAAGACTACCGAGTTGGCAGGATTGCTAAAAGACTCTCTGATAGCAGAACTTTTGAGTTCTAAGGTTGCTAAAAAGTTAGGATTAGGGTATTTGCGTGTTGATAAAGGTGGAGTAAGTGTTGTAAAAAAGCTTGGCAAAGGTGTTGAGATAAAGTATAGTGCGGGAGAAAAGGATGGATTTAAGGTCAAGTTGAAGCTGAATGAAGAGGTTTTCTTTACGATAGGAGGTCCTGATAAGGACACGGAGAATATCTTTGGAATTGAAGTAAAAACTAAATTTAAGTGAAGTTTATGTCATTTTCACAATGAAAGGAGTGGTAAAGTTGATGCAAGTAAAGCCAAAGCAAAAGCTTATTTTGATAATTATGGATGGTTGGGGAATTTCTGAAAGAAAGGAGTGGAATGCTGTTTACACGGCGAAAACTCCGAATTTTGATAAGTTGAGTTCTAATTGGCCATTTACTCAGCTTTTGGCAAGTGGTGAGGCTGTTGGACTTCCTGATGGGCAGATGGGGAATTCAGAGGTTGGACATTTAAATATCGGTGCAGGGCGCATAGTATATCAAGATTTTACACGTATAAACAAAGCTATTGAAGATGGTAGCTTTTTTAAAAATGAGGCTTTAAAAAGAGCATTTCAGGTGGCCAAGGAAAATGGATCAAAGGTTCACTTTATGGGGTTAGTATCGGATGGTGGAGTTCATTCTCACATTAAGCATCTATTTGCCTTGCTTGAGTTTGCGAAGCGTGAGGGGATGGATCCTGATAAGGTCATCGTGCATGCGATTACTGATGGACGTGATACTTCTCCTGTTTCAGGGGTCAATTATATTACTGATCTTCAAAGTAAGATTGAGGAGCTTAAGGTTGGAAGGCTTGCTACAGTTATAGGGCGCTATTGGGCTATGGATAGAGATAAGAGATGGGATAGAACAAAGGTTGCCTACGATGCTTTTACTATGAGAAAGGGTAGAGTTGTTGAAGATTTAATTGCGGCGATGAAAGAGGCTTATTCAAGAGATGAGACAGATGAATTTTTGAAGCCAATTTTGAATGGAAATTTTGATCAGGACGAATTACGTGTTGATCCTGAGGATGCGATAATATTCTTCAACTTTCGTGCTGATAGAGCACGCCAGATAACGCGTAGTTTTACAGAGGAGAATTTTGCTGAGTTTGAAAGGGAGAGAAAAGTTGTTGTGTCTTACTATGTTTGTATGACAGAGTATGATAAAACGTTCAATTTGCCTGTTGCTTTTCCACCGCTTGAGTTGAAAAATGTACTAGCTGAGTGGTTTTCAAAACTTGGATTGAAGCAATTTCATACAGCTGAAACTGAAAAGTATGCCCATGTTACCTTCTTTTTCAACGGTGGGCGTGAAGAGCCATTTGAGGGTGAAGATAGGCTTCTTATTCCATCTCCAAAGGTTGCAACTTATGATTTAAAGCCGGAGATGAGCGCTTTTGATGTGAAGAATGCGGCAAAAGAAAGGTTGTTGTCTGGGAAATACGACTTTATAGTAGTAAACTTTGCAAATGCGGATATGGTTGGGCATACCGGTGTTTTTGAAGCAGCAGTTAAAGCTGTTGAGACAGTTGACAAATGTGTTGGTGAACTAGTGGAAGCTGCTCTTTCTGAAGGTTGGGCTGCAATTGTGACGGCAGATCATGGGAATGCTGAGCAGATGATTGATTATGAAACAGGAGTTCCATTTACGGAGCACACTACTAATCCTGTTCCATTTATTTTAATTGGAAAGGATTTTAAAAAAGGAATAAAGTTGAAAGAAGGAAAGCTTGCAGATATTGCTCCGACGATTTTACATATTATGGGGCTTGATATACCAACTGAGATGGAAGGGGAGATGTTAATTAAGTAGCTGATTGCTTTTAGAGTTTGAAATATTGGATGGAGGCAGAGACATGATTTTAAAGCATATTGTGTTGTTTCTAGCTGTTGCCTCTGTGATTATTTTTGTAGGGTGTTCGTTGTTTGGAAGTAAAGAAGAGTATGCCTCTAAGGTTGAAGTTTGGGCAGTAGATGATGCTTGGAAAGAATGGTATTTACGACTTTACAAGTGGAGCAATGGTTGGAAAAAAGAACGAGAGGTATTTGTAGATAACTACTCGTTTCCTTTGAAATTGAATTTAGATGTGCCTGTAATGATTGAAGCGGAACATGCTACTAGACATGTTAAGATGTATGCTACTGTTTTCAGAGAAGATGTGCCTCCTTCAACGGCTCCTAAGTACAGAAAATTGTGTGTCAGTCCTTTGTCAACCTATATGTCTGTTGCAAGATCTCCTGAGGTAAGTGAAACTTTAAGGGGTAAGCTTACCACATTTGTTCAAAAAGCTGAATTGATGAAGTTGGATCTGTTTTATGCTACAACACCAGCAGATATTATGGTGAATGAGCCGTCTCAGGTTTCCTACAATACTTACAAATTTATAGAAAGCGTTTTTGGGAAAAAATTTGCAAGGAAATTATACAGTCGTCCAGATTCTACGGAAAAGGTTGTGTGTTTGTGCAAAAAGCTTGCCGATGCTGATACTTTAGGTAGAGGTTCATTAAAATCCATAGTAAAATCCTGTGGAATTAACGATGATCCGGATCCAGATGGTAAAACTTTGATGACTTTGCAGGCAATTTATGTTAGAGAGAGAATGCTTCCCTATATGAAATTTTCTAATATCGTTGGTACTCCAATTCATGTTAGTATGGGGACCAACGAAACTGAATATAATACTACAAATTACTACATGTATGCCCATTTTGGGAAAAAAACTTTGAATTATTTGGATTACGTTGGTAGTGATTGGACGGGAGAGAGATGGGTAGGAGATGAGCCGGTCGGCAATTATTCTGATATAGATGGTAACGGTATTTTTACCGATTTTGATAAAATTTTTCAGTATAAGGATGATCATGAAAATCCTTATGCCCTAAAATTCTATTTTCCCATAGCTGATTACGCTTTTGTAAGAACTAAGATGGCTTTTAGGTTTTTATTGGAATCTCAGATTGCTTTGAATGCTGGGCGTCCTAAGGATTTGGTGTGGAATTCAAAGGATTCTTATTTTGTTGTTGAAAACCTTACAATAACAAACTACGGAGATGCCAGTTTAGAAGTTGATGCAACAAGTTGTGAGGTTGTAATGCTAGATGAGACAAAAATTTTGGATTTAACGGGAGTTTTTTATTTTACTGTTGTTGATGGTAAAGAAGTGTTTGTAATTGATTTTGGAAAGTTGGCAACAATTCTCGCAAAAAATTTTAACAATGTAATACTTCCCGATTTTGATGGTGTTAAATGGGGAAATTTTGATGGAGATATAGGTGATCTAAATGATGCTCCTTCTTATTTGAATACGGACTGGGTGTTTTACCGTGTTAGAATGGCTATACATTCAGCTTATGATTTGCTTATAGAGAAGGAAATGATGGTTTACGCTGATTACGGTTCTGTAAGGGTTGATGTTAAGGATACCTCAAGTTGGCCCATAGTTGTAGAAGTTGCTTTCAAGGATTTTGATAATACATATTCACCAGAGCTTGCTTTTGAAGGAGATGTTTATTCCCCTGAGCCCAATGATGAGATAATAGCGGTGGTTAAATCAGAGTACTTTAAGAGTGATGTGCATTGGGATACTTTGAGTGCTGATGGAAATAAATTAGTTTATAAAAAGACTCTTAACACTCATGATAATATTAATTTCTTGGAGAAAGTAAACCCCTACGCTTTTAAAATGTATATCCCTCTCACTTCTACAAATTACAACGTAGCAGGGCCTCCTTATCAAGGAAAAGTAAAATTTGATTTGGATTTGGCTATGTGGGGAACTGCGGAAACGCAAGATATATACACTACATTTGAGTGGCATTTAAAGTTAACTGACATAATTTTGACTATGGACAATGATACGGTTGAGTTGAGTTACTTAGGAGGAGTCGAATTGGAGGTGGGTGGTAGAACCTATCATCCTACTTTTGCTTTGTCTAGTGATGGAGTTGTTATAACGGTTGGAGATTATTCGGGCACGATATTTTTTGGATTTTACGACTGGGATTTCAAAAATGAAGATCCCCAGGACAAAGAGACTTATTGCATAGGTATAGATATGAAACAACTTGCAAACTTGATGCAATGTACTGGTATATATGGAAAAACATTTCCTTCTTTTGTGACTTTAGGAAAATGGAGAAATACGTACGGTTGGGTTGAGTTTGGAGATCCAGGGCCTAATACTGGAGAAGAAGGAACAGATGATCACTTGATATATCACATGACGGTTAAGTTTGAAAATCCAGAGAGTTATGATACGCGTGAGAAGCTTGAAATGTGGGGAGTAGTTGGGGGGAAAAAATACAATATGGAGGATGGTATAGAGGTTACTATTGAGTTATTTGATGATGATTACTAAGCTAGATTTGATGTTAAAAATTGTTATTGCGGTGGTAGGTGGGTAGTAGATATTTATAGAGGGAGTATTTAAAAGGAGTGAATGTCATGTTTAAGATAATTAATGTTGCACTTATCTACATAGTTATTGGAATACTGTTTGTTGTAATAAGCGGTTTTGCTGTGTATGGGGGTTACAAGTCAAAAATACCGCCTCAAGAAAAAAGGGTTACCTATGTAATGGGAGCGATAGGAATGGTTCTAGGGTTTTTAGCCATATTTTCATATTTGCCAGCGTATGTAAAGTATAGAAATGGACAATATGAAACTTTTGAAGGAAAGGTGGAGGATGTGATTTATAGAGCAGGGTATTTAAGAGGATCGTTTACTTTTGTAAAGTGTGATGGTCATGAATTTAAATTACCATTTTTTGTAAGGATTTTTAAAGGACAAAAGGTTAGGTTTTTCTTGGTAGAAGATAAAGTTGTGGCTTACTCTGTGTTGGATTGAGGGGAGTTTATTTACTATTTAGTTGGCGTGGTTAACGCTTAGCACAGTGCAGTAGCCTCCTGTTGAATTTTCAATGTGGGGTAAGAAAACTTTTTCAAATTTCAATTGAATGAGCGGAATGCCTGCTTGAAAAATTTCTGGTTGGCTTTTTGTTTTTGGTGAGGTTTGGAGAGTGTGTGATTTAAGAATGGTTTTTATGACCATCTGATTTTCTTCTTTAAAAATAGAGCATGTTGCATAGATTATATATGAAGTGGTTAGCTTAACAAATTTTTTAATAAATTCTACTTGTTTATAGGAGAACTCAATAGGATCTTGTGGATTAATAAACCAGCGCCTTTCAGGATGTTTTTGCACAGTTCCGGATCCGGTGCAAGGAACATCTAGAATGGATATATCAAATGGGATTGTAATTGAAAGATTTGTAGGTTTTATTGGTAGTTTTAGTGCGTCAGAGCATAAGAAGGCTATCTTTAGTTTTAAAATGTTGGAGATCTCTATCTTTATAAAACCAGCTTCTATCTGGACTAGACTAGTATGTTTGGGATTTAGTGGCTGTAAAATGCGCTTTATTTCCTCAATAGTTTGTTTTATGCGAGGAAACTGTATATCATTTGAAATCACGATTACCTCTTTTGTGGTACTGGAGGTGTTGAAAATATTGTTAGCCGATTCTTTTTTATTATTGAGTAGAGCTTGGCCTACTAAGTATTCAATGATAGCTCCAAGTTTTTTGCCCGGAGCAGAGCATGCATCGAATACAACTACTTTGTCTTTTTGGTTTAAAAGTTCGATTATTAACTCGGCACTTTTAGCAGCTATTGAAAGAGCCATTTTGGACTGAACAGTTATCAAACCTTTTTTAAAAGCTTGGCTTTTTGATATCTCATAGGATTTTTCCTCTTTGAAATTTGATAATATAGCAGTATTTGATTCAAGAGCTAATGATATGGCATTTATTCTCACAGGGGATATACCTTTGTTGTTGAAAAAATCTACAATTTTAAGAGCTGTGTTTCTCCCGTATTGCTTTTTTAATTTCTTGAAAAACCAAGCTGGAAAAGAATAATTTAATAATAGCTTGAAGTCTTCTTCTGATGCGGCAAGCGCTGGAGTGGAAAAATATTTGACGATTTTCCAGAGACTTGTGATTTTATTTTTTAAAATTTTTGCTTGAGTGGAACGTAGTTTTTTCAATACCCACTCTAAGCGTTTTGAAAAACCGGCATGGACTTTAAGGCGAGGATAGACTTTTATCAGCTTTTCTAAAATAGTGTTTACATTCACAGCGTTTGTAAGGATTTCTGTTCCTGTTACAAGAAGAGTAGCTCTAAGAAGAGATGACGACTCTTCAAATTTTTCTCTCTGAGAAGCCTCTATGAGAAGTTTAGTAAGTCCTAATTTTTTGGAAAGTGTGTATGTAAGAGCGGTTACTTCTCTTTTAACTTCAGGTTTTATTTGCCACTTTGAAAAAACTTGGTCTCTAGCTTTATTGAAGTTTTTACTTTTTAAGGCAATTTCTGTAATTTTTATGCTCCAGAAGAGAACGTCTGAGTAACGTTTAATACCTTTCCAATATTTTTTGGTTTTTATATTTTTTGTAACGGTATTTTTTTTTGTTGACACTTTGATCGCCTCTCTTTTGGTATGTGTAAGAATTGATATTTTTGGTTTGTAATATGGAATACAAGCTATGTTGAATTTTACCACAATTTTGAATGAATTACTGGCACGTATTTTGCGAAATAATAAATGCGGCAGAATGAGTTTGAGAAAAACAGGAGGTGTGTAATATGGCGAAAGTTATCGGTATTGATCTTGGAACAACAAACTCTTGCATGGCGGTAATTGAAGGAGGAGAACCCGTAGTTATTCCAAATGCAGAGGGAGAAAGAGTAACTCCTTCGGTTGTAGCTTTCAAAAAAAATGGAGAGATAATTGTTGGAACTCCGGCTAAGCGTCAGGCTTTGATAAATCCAGATAGAACTATTCGCAGCATAAAGAGGAAGATGGGAACTAACTACAAGGTAAGTATTGATGGTAAAGAATATACGCCAGAGCAGATCTCAGCTTTCATTTTACAGAAGTTGAAGAGAGATGCCGAAAGCTACCTTGGAGAGAAGGTTGAAAAGGCAGTTATAACAGTACCTGCTTACTTCCACGATTCGCAGCGTCAGGCAACCAAGAATGCTGGAAAAATTGCAGGACTTGAAGTTTTGAGGATTATAAATGAGCCAACTGCTGCAGCTCTTGCTTATGGATTCAACAATGAGAAGGAGATGACAATAGTAGTTGTTGATTTGGGTGGTGGAACGTTTGATGTCTCAATCCTTGAGATTTCAGAAGGTGTCATTGAAGTTAAGGCGACGAGTGGAGATAACCACCTGGGTGGAGACGACTGGGATAAGAAGATAATTGATTGGTTGGTGGAGGAGTTTAAGAAGCAGACAGGAATTGATGTTTCAAATGATCCACATGCTATGCAGCGCTTGTGGGATGAAGCGGAAAAAGCTAAGAAAGAGCTGTCTCAACAGCTTGAGGTTGAAATAAACATACCGTATTTGACAGCAGATGCAAGCGGACCTAAGCACTTGCAAACTAAGCTCACACGTGCCCAGTTTGAGGGTATGTGCCAGGATCTTTTAGAGAGACTAGAGAAGCCAATTTGGCAGGCATTAAAGGATGCAAAGCTTGAGCCAGAAAAGGTGGATAAGGTTCTGCTAGTTGGTGGATCGACCCGTATGCCAATGGTTCAGGAAAAAGTGCGCCAGATATTCAAGAAAGAGCCGGAAAAAAGAATAAATCCTGATGAGGCGGTTGCAATAGGGGCAGCAATTCAAGCAGGAATTTTGACAAAAGAGGTAAAAGATGTGCTGTTGCTTGACGTTACACCGTTGTCACTCGGTATAGAAACACTTGGTGGAGCGTTTACTGTGCTCATTCCAAGAAACACACCAATACCAACTAAGAAAAGTGAAATATTTACAACAGCAGAAGACAATCAGACAGCAGTTACCATCCACGTACTTCAAGGAGAGCGCCCAATGGCTAAGGATAACATAAGTCTTGGATACTTCCACTTGATTGGAATTCCTCCGGCTCCAAGAGGGGTACCCAAAATTGAAGTTACTTTCGATATAGATGCGAATGGAATACTTACGGTTACGGCAAAAGATCTTGGAACTGGAAAAGAACAACAGATGAGGATAGAGGCACCGACTTACTTGAAGGAAGAAGATATAAAGAGAATGAGAGAAGAGGCAGAAAAGCATGCAGAAGAAGATAAAAAGAAGAGAGAATGGCTTGAGTTAAAGAATAAGACTGATCAGTTGATATACAGTATCGAAAAGATGTTTGAAAATTCAGAACTTGCCTCGAAGGTAGATAGCAATTTGAAGTCTCAAATTGATGAGACCATCAAGAAGATAAAAGAGGTAATGGATGATTACGAGAAGAAAGATGATCTTGAGAGATTGTTCAATGAGTTGACACGCTTGACTCATGAAATTAGCAAGCAAGTTTATGGTGATGCAGCTGGTGGTGCTCAAGGTGGTTTTGCAGGTGGAGCCAACTTTACGGATAATGCAGGTCAAGCGACTGCTGGAACTAGTGGTGTTCAGGGATCTCAAAGTCAGGGATCGGATGATGAAGTTATAGATGCGCAATTTGAGTAGAAGGGAAGGAATAGAGAAAAGAGTGTGGGAGATGAGAAGTTTCATAAAGTACGAAAATAGGCGAAAATTATTAGGGGGGTGATAAGCCCCCCTTTTTGTTTTTTGTATGATTCGAAGTTTTAAAGAATGTTAAGAGAATGTTCTGAAAAATTTGCAAAATCAGGAGTGATTGATATGTTTGACTTTTTAATAGTGTTACAAGCACGAAGTGGTTCTACGCGTCTTCCAAGAAAGGCTTTTTACAGGTTGTCTACAAATGGTGAATGGCTAGTTAAGCGTTGTTTGATACGGCTTAGCAGATTGCGTGAAGAACTTGAAAAATTAAAAAAAAGAGCCAAACTTGTTTTAGCAGTTCCTGAAAATGATGAATTTTTGGATAAGTTCAAAAGAGCTGCTTATGAACTAGGTGTTGAACTCTTAATGGGAAGTGAAGAGCATGTTTTAAGTAGATTTTGGAAGGCTTTGGAGAATTGGTCAAGTTGCTATGTAGTAAGAGCTACTGCTGATAATGCGTTTGTAGATGTTAAAGCAGCTATTGAGTTGTGTGAGGAGATAGAAAAACGGGAGGTTGATTATTGTGCTTTAAAGAATGAGCCGTTGGGAGTAGGTGTTGAAGTAGTAAAAGCTGATGCTCTTTTGAGTTTAAAAAATGAGAAATTGAATGAAAAGGAAATTGAGCATGTTACTTATGCAATTCACAATACTAGAAAAAAAAGATTTAAAATAGAAAAAATGGATTTTTCGAAAGTTTATCCAGCCCTTAAAATTCAAAATGTACGTTTAACACTTGATACTCTGTTTGATTGGATTTTTCAGAATTTTTTAGCAAAGGAGATCGAGGTTAAATTCAGAAATTGGAAGATGTTTGATTTTGATCATTTAGATGAGATATTAGAAAGTAAAAGAGAACTTTTAGTTTTGGAGAAGGTGGCTTCTTTGTATGCAGCAGGAAAAGTTGCGATTGAAATTGGTAGTAGTATTGACTTGATAAAGTTTCTTGACATAGAAAAATTCAGTGGGTAAAATTTAATTGCTTAGGTGGAGTAAAGAGTCGGGGCGTAGCTCAGTCTGGCTAGAGCACTGGCCTTGGGAGCCAGGGGTCGCAGGTTCAAGTCCTGCCGCCCCGATTTTTTTATTTGTACTTATTTTTTGCTCAGTGTAAAGGCTTTGATGCCTATTCCGGTTGTAACTGCTTTGAGTATATCGTTTAAGATAAATGGCCAGAGACCGAGTTCAAGAACATGTTTCCATGAG
>Ga0256838_1000521_pt1 | contig 23071 bp, 23 predicted proteins | sample 4571419metaG_FD_185978 | JGI IMG/M metagenome (GOLD analysis project Ga0256838, IMG submission 185978) | Hydrothermal vent microbial communities from Guaymas Basin, Mexico - 4571-419 | ecosystem: Environmental > Aquatic > Marine > Hydrothermal vents | place: Mexico: Guaymas Basin | collected...
GCTTTTTGTCAAATTTCTAAGGGTAGTTTATTTTAATCATTTTATTTATTTGGATTAATTAAATTAGCTTTTATTTATCTATATTTTAGATTATTATCTTTAATTGATAATTTCCACAAAGGAAAAGGTTTATTTTTACAATATATTATTTTATAATTGTTTTTTAACTTAAAGATAAATTTTAGATAAAATAATCAGGTATATAAGTAATAGAGGTTACCTACCCATCAACAAATAAGGTAGCGTAAAACATAAATATTAGAAGGGGATAAAATAATACCATCTCAAATGATTGCCCTGTTAAAATCAGACCTCTCGGAGGATGGAAACTTCTATTACAGATTAACTTCAACTTCTTCAACAATTGTTAAAATCAGACCTCTCGGAGGATGGAAACCTCAAATTCTCTAAATACAAACTCATTCTTGCCATGTTAAAATCAGACCTCTCGGAGGATGGAAACTTTTTTGGGGGCTTGTATATTTCAATCACATAATATGCAAGTTAAAATCAGACCTCTCGGAGGATGGAAACTTCAGTTAATTCGTATATAACTCTTCTTTTATATTCATATGTTAGTTAAAATAAGACCTCTTGGGGGATTAAATAAAAGAGAGTATTTTTTTGTTTGTTTAAGCAGTTTTTTAGTGGTTTTTATCTATTTTAAAAATAGTAAAAAAAATCTTTCAAAATTTAAGATAGTTTTTTACCATATTTTTCTTTTAAAAACTTATCAAACCTATCTTTATCTTCTAAAATATACAATAAAACATCCACTACTAATTTACTAACTGTTAATCCCTCATATTTCGAAAATACTTTTAAAAACTCATATAAATTTTCAGGAAAGCTAATTCCAGCTCTTTTTATACTGTCATTAATGCCTTTGTTAGCTAAAAATTCTTCATAATGTGCTTTAACAATATTATTAACGCTTTTATATTTACAGTGGCATCTTTTTTAAGGAAATTAAGCATCTACATCACCAATTTCTGGAGTGTAGCCAGTTACGTTAATTCTATCTCCTAAAATCTCATTAATCAAACTTAAGGCAGTTCTTTCATCGATACCACAATCCCATATTAGTCGATAAATTGGTTTTACCAATAATTAATAGGCCATTGACAACATCAATTATGTAAATTATATTCCTATGATACTATTGTACACTTTACTCAGCAGTTAGTTGAGAGTGTAAATGAACAAACAATTTAGGTGGCTAACATGAATATTTGGGATTGGTATATCACCGAAGAAAACATACAAAACAAAACAATAAAACACAGAAAAACTTGGGACAAAGGCATTGACTATGAAAAAATATACAAAATGTTTAAAAACGACTTAGAAAAACTAAAAAACAAAGAAATCCTCTACAAAAACGACCTCAAAAAATATGCATATTTAATCATATTCCTAACCCAACTACGTAATGGCTGCCGTATATGGGAGGCAATAGCCGCAATAATAAACTTCTGCCTCAACATTAACAATATAGACTGGGAGAGTCCCACAGTAATAGTAAGAACCCAAAAAAGAAAAGATGGAACTACAAGAGAAATAATTCTACCAAAATGTATCAACAAAGAAGACATTGAGAAGGTAAAAAACATATTCTTAGATATTGTTAAAGAATTTGAAAATGCTAAAACTATTGAAGAAAGACGAAAAATCAAAGAAAAAATCGTAAAAAGGTTAGATGCTTGGTTATACAAAAATTATAACAAACTCAATTCTCACTCATTACGTTATGCTTACATTACCTACTTAGGAAGAATGGGGACTCCCGCTCAAATTCTCGCAAAAATTACAAAACATAAGAATATAAATTATATAGAACATTATACTCAATCTCAAATAGCAAGAGAAATTTTAAGAAATGTTGGGGATTTGGATGATTGAAATTAAAATTTCAAAAATTCCTAATTGGAAAGAAATTGAAGAAATTATTAACTTACAAAAAAAGGATTTAGTATTATTAAAATTGCCAAAATCTGTTTTTGAACACCCAAAAATGGTTTATAAATTAGAATATTTAAAGAAAAATGGTGTTTTTGTAGTGGTTGAAAATGCCAAAAGAGGTAGAAAGAGAAAAGTTGATGATGAAACTGTTAAAAAAATTCATGAATTAATTATAAATGGTTATTCTGTTAGAGAAATTGGTAAAATATTAGGTATAGGAAAATCTACTGTTTGGGATTATGCTAAGGATTGTATCAAAGAATTAAAAAAAGAACACTTAAAAAAACTAATTTGGGAGTATAAGGAATATTTAATCCAAAATGAGAAATATACTCCAAGTATTCAATTACTATTTATAGAATTAGAACAAAGTATTAACACAGATTTAGAAAAAGCAAACAATATTTTAAAAGAAATAACAAAACACGTTAATAAAGAATAATCCATGTGCTATCTGGATAAAGATTGACATTAAATGAGAAAAGTGCTTGATGATGTTAATTTGAACTTCCTAATATATGTTTAGCTACCAATAACTAATATTTGTGTTTGTTTTTTGTATTTTCTCTAGTGGGCGTTATATTATGTTTTTATCGTATTATTGGATTATGTTGTCATGTTATTATGATATTATTTAGTTATTGTATTATGTCTTGTAGGCTATTGTAAGTTTTTATTTTTCTTTAATGGAAATTTCAAAGTTGTTTATTATGATTTTATGACATTATGTAATTTGTGAATTTCTAACATGTAATGTGAGTAATAATAAACGAGTAAAGTACTTTAACATTTTCTAATAATGATTTTAACTTTAGTTCTCTTAGTGTTTGATTATTGGTTGTTAAAGAATCTAAAATAGACTTCTTAGAGTTTTGCCAATAGTGTGGAGAAACATCCATTATAATAATTTATAAAAAACTCTTCTTGTTTTACCTTCAACCTTTTGATATTTAACAATCTTCCACTCAGCTTCTAACTCTCTTAAAGCATTACAAATTGTAGCAGTTGACTAGTTTGAATCCCTTTAATTAGTTGTGAAGCTGTTAACGTACCATCCTCCAATAATCCAAAATAACTCATTTAACCATATCCTTAGCGTACTCCTTTCTCAGTAATAAACTGGGAGAGCATTCTAGTAAGATTCTTAACCTCACGTTTTAACTGCACTAACCCTTCAATCTTATCAATTTTATTAAATACTTTTATAATTTGATTATCGTAACTTCTCATATTAGCCCAAAGATTGCCAACAATCTTTTCTAGCATATCAATCTTTCTCTCAAGACTACTCGGATTACTTACGTTAGTTACATTAAAAGCTTTAAATCTTTCCTGTGCTAAAGCTTATAGTTTATGGCAAAAGAAAATTAGCAGTGAAAGATGAAGATTATCAAAAATTTAATCAATTATTTAGAAAACAACTCCCAAAGTAAGGGAGTTTTGGCAATAAAATTAGCAAGAAGTTTTGGCTTAAGAGTTTCAGAGCTGGCTAAATTAAGGTATATGCACATTGTCCTAAACAATGGCATTCCAAAGTATTTTGATAGGCCACATTTCATAGTGGATAGATCCCCCTATGGAGCATATTTGATAATAGAAAAATCAAAAGGTGGGAGGCAAATAGGAAGATTTGTTGCTTACTTACATATATACAGTTTGTGGTGTTGGGGAAGTAGTTTTAACCATGAAGGATTGCGAGATTGATGAAGAGAAGGCAAAACAACTAATTGATGAAATTTTGGGAGAATAGGATTAATGTAACTGGCTATAATGCTGAAATTGGAGGTATTGACGGTTAAAGAGTAGAACATATAATATTGATAAAATAAAAATGAAGAAATAAATGAGTAGTGTATGAATTAAATGAGTTAAAATTTAGACTATTGGAAATGAAGTATAGTGAGGTGATTATATGTGTCCAATAACACACATAAGATGTAAAATCTGGAATGACAGCAATGTATATCCATCTTGTTCTGGATGGGGATTTAAAATTTTCTTATTACAATTACATAATGGCACTATAACTGAAGGAGAAATTAAAGGAGAAAATAAAATAAAAGAAAAAATGTCTAAGTTTTCAGAAAAGATTATATTACTGTTCCCAAGAGAATCAGCTGGTAAAGAAAAGTCTAAGTTATATGACGCTGTTGAAGTGAATAATAAAACTGGGAGTGGTCCACAACTAAGAAGCAAATACATTGGACAATGGCTTAGAGACAAAGGATACATAAAAGACTGTAAAAACACCAAAGATTACATTGAAAATGCAGAATTTATTTTTGAATTATTATGTAAATCAAAAGAAGAGATAATATTTAAGTTAGTAGCTGTTAAAATTAAAATTAAGGATAATGATGAAATAATTACAGGAGAAGATTTGTTTAAAGATAGACACATTATGTGGAATAATGGAAACTGGAAGTTAGCAATTTAAATATCTCACATTAGGTATGACAGTGAAGAGTTAAAAATATTGTCCAATAATTTTTAACTATGGTTGGACTTTTGGTCGAGGCTATGATAAGACAAAAAATTCAACAAATTTGTTTTATGGAGTAAAAAGAAATTTTAAGATTTTTAAAGGAAAAAATAGAGTAAAAAACTCTAATTTTATATTAACAGTGATATTATCTGCAATCCACTATTTGGAATTTGAATTTAAGTCGTTAAAAAGTTGGAAATCTAAAAATTAAAGAATTAAATCTTTGTAATGTCAATTTCAAATGGTTTTAATTTGTTATCTGACTCCTTTTTGAATTCTTTTATTTCCTTTATATCTTTCCAAAAGCTTCTTCTAATTTATTCTTATTAGTTAGGTTGTATACATTATCTTCTAAACGTATTTCTTTCTTAAATCCTTTATAACTCATTTCTATTAATAAGCAAGTATTGGTATTATATACAGTAATGCTAATATTTTCATCGATACATTTTTTAGCTATTAGGTTCAATGCCCTGTTTATATCTAAATTTTTTGCCACTTCTCCATCTATTTCTACATTAAAAATATCAACTTCTACTGGTTCAATTTTAACATTCATATCACATCACCATAACATGCATTTATTAGTGCTTTTTATCTTTTAAAGAGTAATAATAATTTAATAATAATTTTCCTCTTATGTATTTATATAATTCTCAGTGGCATTATGACTTAATACAAAGGATATACAGCTTCCAGTGAAAACACTGCAAATACTTTAACTTGAACTTCCAAGCTCGCACGGGCAGTTTCTGGCTTCGATGCATACCATTACATGATAATAATAAAATAGAGACACAAAAAGTTGTCAAAAATTTGGTAAGCTTATCCAAATAAGCTGACAAACTACAACATATTACAGATAGTAATTATTGGAAAGAGAGGATATTTAAGAAAAATCCATATACTATGAGGTTAGTTCCAGAGTTCTATGTAGGTCCTACGTGGGATTTATTATGTTGAGATATTGATAATACACCACATTCCTAAGCATTACAATAGAGGTATTTTACTCATAAAAAAGCATTATTTTAGCCTTATTATAACAGTGGGAGTGTTTTTAAGGTTTAATGTTACATTTTACTCCCACTGTTGCTTGGTAAGGACTTAGTTCCAGGAGTCACTTTAGACCCGTGTGGTAGATCCTATATGCAATACCCATAAGAGTCATATTACCGATTTCATAATTTGATAAGCCAGTGGAAAATTTATCTTCTCCAGCCATAATCTTACCACCATTACTTTAAAGAAAATTTCTAACTTATTCTAAACTTGGCTCCTAAGTTTAACATTGCTGGCGAGGGCCAACGTTATCATCGGTTAGAGTCCTATTATATCACATCTCTGATAGTATTATAACATATTGTGATAGAGTGCCTTACGGTATTTATCTCCCTCTTTTTTCAATAATTCTTGAGCTTCATGTATCCTAAGATTTAAAAACTTCTCTGCATCCTCGTATGAATCATAAACACCAACTAACCTACCTTCCCCATCAATTACAACATAAATCTGATTTTTGATTTTTCAATTGCAAATTTAAACAACTTCAACAATTCCTCTTTAGTCATAATATCTAATTCAAGTATTTGATTGAAAACCTCTCTAATTTTTGCCTTAGAAGTGAATGTGATTTTAGATATTGCCTCAATTCCCTTTTTAAATAAAGTTCCCTCATTTTCATCAAATTTGGTTGATAAAGGTTTAATTTTTCCAGCAAGGGATTGTTCAGCAAGAAAAGTTAATAACGTTTGAATACAATCTTCATCCTCAAGGCCACAATCTGCAAGTTTGTGAATAATTTCCTCAGCCCTATCTTCAGATACTCCTAAAATCTCACACAAGGCTGTAATGATTAACTCCAGATAGAAATCTCCGTCCATATTCACCACCATATACCATATAACATAATCCTACTAAGTAGTACCTATTTTCTTTTTTGTAGATTATCACGTATTTAACATCCCATTCAGATGACTTAAGTTCCCTACAGAGATGTACTGGGAGAGTAAGCCTATAATTCTTCTTTTCAGCTTGTGAATAATCCACACTCAGCCAATAATTTCCCACAATATGCCCCGTTGTATAAGTGGGAGTAATTTCAAAAGTTTTCTCAGATATAGGAGTTAAATCAACTCTAATTTTGTTAAAAATCTGATTTTTACACAAATTGCCAACAAACTCCTCAGACAGATATATCCAATACTGCTTCCTAACTTCCCACTCCTCTTCAGCCTCATCTTTCCTAATATACCTTATCTCCTGTTTTTTTCTAACTCTTTTTTCAGTTTTTCCAAATATTTCTTTAGAAATTTTCTTATCAACCTCTTTATTCAAGACAACATACCTATTCACGTTGATTCTTCTAATACTCAACCTGTTAATCTTATTAACATTCTCATTTAGTAATTTTTCAATAATATCCTCCAAAGTCATGAGAATAACAAAAAATCTATCATTAATTTTAGCAACAATGGCATAATTGTTGTTTTTTCCCATATTCCTGTCTTTTCAGCAATCATTTTTGGGATAGTAACCCTATAGTTCCCAATAACTTTGGTGGTCTTCTTCTTCCCCCTAAAATCCTCCCAAGTTCTTACATACTCTGCATATAACTTATAACATCTAATTCCTATTGGTTCTGGTATTAACTCATAAGTCTTCTCTCCAATCTCTTTAAAACCAATAAACTCTGGAGTATATTTCAATTCAGAAAATATTGAAGCGGGAATTCTCAAAAAATATTGTATCTTCTCTTTATTCTTTCCATACTTGTTTTCTCCTATGGCCCTTATCTCAAACTTATCCATAGTTTCACCAGTATAGAATATACGGTTGTTTTTTAGATAGCATCTCAAGAGCTAACATACAGTTAGAGATGCTTCTGCCATTAACAATATGCCAAAATGTCAATATCTCCCCAATATAAGGCATAAATACAACAAAAAAGGTGAGCCTCTCACTTTTTAAAATTATTTTTAAAGTATTAAGTATCCTAAGACTAAACTTAGAATTATTACCAGTAAGATATTGTATTTCCTATATAGTGCTAAAAAGGATATTATGCCTATTACCATCGCAGGTAATGTCCAATCTATTGAAAGTACAAATCTTATAGTTACGGCTACCATTAAACCAACAAATGATACTAATATACTATGAAATACATTTTTAAAAACTGGATTATCCTTTAAACTATCAAATATTGGTGCAGTAGATAATAATATTATAAACGACGGTGTAAAAACGCTTATAGTGGATATAATGCTTCCAATAAGACCACCAACTAAATAACCCACAAAAGTGGCTGTTATTACAATAGGCCCCGGTGTTATTTGACCCAATGCAATACCATCCATAAAAGTCTTAGCATCTATCAACCTATGAACATCTACAACCTCATGTAGCATAAATGGTACAGAGCCATATCCACCACCAAAGGCAAAAACATCCACCTTCATCATAAGTATTGAAAGTGAGAACAAGCTTGGATTAATCATCCACAGTGATAAATTAAATAAAACAACGCCTAATAAAATATAAAACACGTATTTGTATATCTTTAATTTTTCCCTTGATATACTTATTTTAAATGATAGTTTTGTAAGATTATTCCGATACATTAAAAATCCTATGATTATAGCAATAAAAATAACTATAAATGGACTAAACTTTAAGATAAACAGAAATGCTGCTACTGAAAGTAAAAATATATCTCTTATACTCTTAACACTCTTTTTACCAAAATTCAATGTTCCATTAGCGGCTAATGATACAACCACAATCCTTAATGCCTCGAAAACTGAAACAGTTTCAGGCATAGTTTTAAGATGGAGATAAACAATTGTTAAAAACAACATCATAAAAAATGCTGGCAATACGTATGCTATAAAAGCTGCAAAAGCCCCTGCAATCCCTCTAATAGAAAGCCAAACATACGCCGCAACTTGCATTACAGAAGCTCCTGGAATTATTTGCGATAAAGCCACCCCATTGTTAAAACTTTTCTCATCCATCCACTTTTTCTTATCTACACCATCTCCCTAACATAGGCAATTGCCGTTGGTCCCCAAAAGCTATTAATCCAAGCTTTAAAAAAGAGACAAAAATATCCAAAGTAGATGGTTTATAACCATTATAATTTGTCATAAATCCCACCAAAATACAACTTATTAATTTATTATTAAATTACTCCCACTTTATAAGGGCTGGGGTAGAATTGCGTTTTCTACGGCATATACTTGTGAATTAACTTCAAAACCAATTACCATTTTTAATACTGTAAGCCCTTAAAGTGGGAGTATAAAGAATTAATACCATCTCAAAATGTCAAGCCCTCCCCAATATAAGCATAAATACAACAAAAAAGGTTGCCCTTAATTAGTTATCATACAAAAGTGCTTGCCTAATTTACAAAAATCGGCAATTACAATCTCCATAGCAGTGGCATCTGGACCTACAATAAAGGTCTAAAAGATACTACCATTATCATCAACAAAGTTAAAATAGTGCTTTTTTTTAGTGTTAAAAACTCTCATATTCTATAACAGTGGCATTTCTAATGCCATTGCTATAACAGTGGCATACTACTTTGAAAATTTCTAACATTAACTGAACTTTGTTGGTAAAGTTCAGTTTGGATAAAAATTGAAAATCAAGTATAGGTTTTAAATATTCCTTTTGAAAAATTAGAAAAATAGAAAGAAAAAGTTTTATGGTGTTTATACATGATAGACAAACAGTTTGATAGGCATTTAAAGTATTACACTACAATAATTAAAGTTTTTGCTAATGGTGTCATTTTGATAACTGCTTACTACTTAGTGTTTAAGCTTCCAGTAGGTTATTTAATAGGCCCATACATCATTATGTTTGTTATGTTGTTGTTGATTTCATTGTTTTTTATAGGTAGATTTTTAGATTACATAACTAAAATGGACTTAGAAGATAAGGAAAAAGCCAAATTTGACATTATAACAAATATCTGCGATGTATTAATAAACGCATCATGTTATGGGGTTGTAGTTTTAGTTTTATTTAGTTTGTATAAAAATTTAACCCCAACCTATGCAATATCTGGAATTGGCTTGTTAATAATAGGGGCAATAACAATATACTTGCTATCAGAGCATATAACAAAAAAATTAATCAGAAGGCTTTGACTCTGTCTTTTTAGATATGTAATACAATCCCAAATAATTAACTACAAATATAGCCAATAAAAATAAAACAATCATGGCAGAGGCTATAATTATATCCATCTCCATATTCATCAACTCCTTTTTTTCTAACTATAGGTTTAGCAATTATATGATATAAGCTTTTTTATATGGCAGTGGCATTTGAGTCACTTCCCAAAGTAATAGCCCTACCTAAACTTCACCAGTATCTAGATGCCACTATTATAGCATACCGTTTCCCGTTTCCATAGCTTACTATAGCATTTAATAGCTTATCATATAAATCGACAGCTATGGAAACGGGTTGTCCTCAGCCCATAGTTTCATAGGGAACACCGTTCCCTTCACTATGGACTCATCGGACTTCTGGGGACAACGGAAAGTCCCCCAAAATTTCTTTATCAAATTAAAAACAGCTATAACATCCCTATCTGCATAGAATCCGCAATCAAAGCAATACATTAGCCTCGAAGGCAGAGCCCTCTCATCGGATAATTTATAGAGTTGAGATAATCTATCACCACAATTAGGACATTTTACCGAAGTGTAAGCAGGATTTACCTCAACAACTTTAACTCCGAATTCTAAGCACTTATTTTTAAGATAGTTTAAAAATTTTTTAGCTGAAATGTTATGCAGTTTATGTTTCAGCTTTTTAAATGACTTTTTAGCAATATTTTGGTTAAAATGTGAGGATAAATCTTCGATAATTAAAACTGCATTATTTTCTTTAAGTTCTTTTGCTATTTTGCTGGCTAATTTTTTTAACTTATCTTCTCTGATATTTTTTAATCCCCTACCGAATTTTTTAAGCAAAATAAATCCCTTCCTCTTTAACGGTTTGTCTTGTTTATGAATTCCATTAAAAGAGAATTTCTCTTGGATATTAGCCATTATATTAGAGTATTTTTCGGTTAATTTTCCTAAATTTGTCTTAATCGTTTTTACCTCTTCGAAATTGCCATAGGTTATATTATTCAAATTAAAATCCAATGCATAAACGGTTTTATAATCATCGTTAATCGTTATTTCTTTCTCTAATGGGATTAAAACTGTTATAGTCCCCTCTTCTTTATTCAATCTCAATTTAAACCCAGCTTTTATCTTCCAACCTTCATTCAGCAGTTTAAAAAACTGTTTATGTGGCTTTAGAGGAATAACCATCCTACCATTCGGTGTAGATAATCTTAGATGTAAAGTTTTCTTTCCTTCTTTATTTATCGAAAATAGATTTTCTATATTATTTTTAAAGCTCCTATAATTCGTTAAAACGTCATCCAACCATAAAGAGACGTTTCTAACTTCTGGAGTTTCTGTATATGCTTTTCCTCTCTTTTTCATTGCTATAAAGCTTTTTATTCGAGTAGAAGCATCTTGTGATGCAGTGTAAATATAATGAGTCGGTAACTTTGGGAATTTTGATTTTATATCATCATATATCTCCTCTCTAATCTTCCTATGGCTTTTTCTATTATTTCTTAAACCGAAATCTAAGGCAATAGATAAAACTTCTTTATAAGCTTCGATAGTATTCTCTATAATTTTTATTTTAGTTCTTGTTAATGGTCTGCTTTTCAATGCAATAGTTTTAGTTAGTTTGATTGTTTCGGACATGACAAGTATTTTATATACCTTAATTTTTATATCTTTCTATACTATGGTTTGTTATTGTTTATTGTTATTTGCTATGGGAATTAAGAAACTGTTTCGAACCCTATACTAATCAGCATTAGGTAGGTTAGTAGCTCATCATATTATCCTAATCCTTATGAATTTAATATTACATAAAGTATTATTAAAATTATTAATCCAATAGTCATTTTTTTATCCAAGTTTGTTAAACTTATTATCAAAATACCTCATTAATCTTTCTTCCATTGTCCTCATTTCTCCTCTTAAACGTTCCCCTACAGCATTTATTTCTTCTTCTAAAACTTTAATATCCTCCTTTGTAGCTAACTCATTTTTTAACTCATGCTTAATAATAACCTTCTCACTTTTGAATTTATTTTCAATCCTCTTCTCATTCTCTTTTATAAACTCTTCAACAATCCTATACAACTCCTCTGTTTTTTTCCTTATCTTTAACATATTTATTTATCAACTCATAACTTAGCATAGGCAACTGCCATGCCCCTAACCTCCCATGTTAATAATATTATATTTTATTGTATATAACACTCACTCAAACTTTATTTTCCTCTAGATTAACTTATCAACTTCCTCTAATTCTTTAATTAATTCTTTAAAGAGTTTTCTCTTCCTCTCTGAATCAAAGTTTGCCAAAATCCTAACACTCCCATCGTTATAATTATATACCACTCCATCTATATTTAATATCCTGCCAATATTCTCAATCTTATCCCTAAATCCAACATGCTGAACCCTCCCATAAATCCTAAACTCGTAAGTTGTAGGCATAGTAATCACTCCCACCCTTAACTTTTTTAAGTGCCAACTCATATAACCACGATATTAATATTATTATAATGTTTGAGCTTTGATTTAATCTCATAAAATAGGTTTGAATACATAATTCTATGGACTACCTAAGGAAATTTATTATTTTTTGATAAAAATGTTTATTTGGTTTTTGATTTTGATTTAAGCAAAATTTACAAAAGATTTTATGATTAAAGTAATTTTATAGAGCCGAATAATTTGATTTACAAAAATAGATTTTAAAATTGAATAAATTTGAAATAATTTTTTATAATTTGAGATTATTAAAAAATATTGTGTTATATTTTTGATTTTATAGTTTTTAAAGATGAATAAAGATTATTTTTTATTTTAAAGTTCTATTACATTATTAGATTTTGATTTTAAGGGATTTTAGGCAATATTTTTTAATTTTATTGGATAAGAGTTCTCTGTTTAATTGCAATAATCATTATTACCAAAAAAGTATTACTCAGAATTGAGATTTGGATGAGAAGATGGGATTTTTTGAAGATGAAGAATATTTTTGGTTTGTATTTTGGTTAGAAGATTTTTATCGGTTTAAAGATGAAATAGAAGGTTTTTATTTGAGATTAATATCGATTATTAAGAATGTTAGATAGTAAGGTATAAATAGGAGTTATGATATATTTAGATGTAAAGGGTTTAAGAAGAACAATATTGTATGGAAACGGTATAGGACAAGGGAAGACATATGCAAGTATGAACATTGTGTTTAAGAAGAACAATATTGTATGAAATGTTGTAATTACTTTTGATTTACAGATAATCTCCTTGGATGTCGAATTTTTTTAGTTTTGGAAAATATGATAAGGACTCTTTTAGAGTTTGATTATAAATATTCCTAAAAGAAAATACAGTTAATTAACTTGGCAATTCCTTTTTTGAAGTGTTAGGGAGGGGAATAAGACTCTTGCATGAATTGACTTTGAAGTCAATTTACATACATTATTAATCCAAATACACAATTTTAAAATAATAACAATTAACACTATCTTCTGTTGGATTTAAAAATGGTAAAAAGCCTTTTGAGAATCTTATTAGATATAAAATTATATTTGATATTGTAAAATTATATTTTTGAAGCATATCTATTAAAACCTAAAAAACACCTCACAAGAACAACAATAATTACAGAACAAAATAATAAAATACAATAATATAACACTCCCATACAAGAAATACAAAATACAATAACCAAACAATACCATAAAAAATAATAACATAATACAACAATACAATAAAAATATACAATAATAACATAATATTTAAATTACCACCAAAAGAAACACAAAATACAAACAAACATAAAACAAAACAAACAAAATAATACAAAAAATAAAAAACAAAAACTTGCCAAATTGTTTAAAATTAGAATATTATTACTTTTTTATTTTATAAAAACTAAAAAGATGGGGAGGGGAGAGAAAAAGAAAGAAAAATAAAACAAGCACAAATTAAAAATATGGCAGCACCTTATATAAAATCACACCTAATAAGAAAAGTTGGAGATTTACTTCAAATCCTTTCATCTTGGGGGTGTTTATGAACACTATTAAAGAATTAATTTATAAAGTCTTATCGTTATTACACGAAGAAGAGTGTATTAGCATTATTAAAGTTAGTAATGGGATTATTGTTAAGGATAAAAGAGATGATAATATTTTATTATGCATTGACAATAATTTGTTAAGTGAAAGTATAGATGAAATTATTAATGGTATAGACTTGGACTCTACAATTTTTCCATATTCAAAGGGCAAGATTTTAGAAGTATTAAGAGACGTTTTATTTAAAAACCTTGGAAAATCAAAAGTTATTCAAAAAGAGTACTTTCTATTAGCACAAAGTATTGAAGAATTATTAAATAGAGAAAATGAGGCAAATAAAACAAAATCCAGAATACAAATTCCAAATTTAAATGGGAAAATTGTCCATCAATTTCAGGAGGAAAATAGAAGAATCATTCTCCTAAAAGATTTTAAACCCACAGATAAGATTTACTATGAAATTCCAATGATTACAAACCTTCAAAAACTTTGGAGAGGAAAAAATATTCACAAAAACTTTGCTATCGTAGAAGTAACACAACATGGACATAATATCCTATGCGAATTTGATGCTATCGGAGTTGTAGATGATATACTATGCATTTTTGAAATTAAAAATAAAAAGACAAGTGAAATTTCAAAATTTTTATTCCATTTCTTTAAGTATTCCCACTATATTTTAGAATGGTTAAAAAAGAACCAATATAAGATTAACTATGTTGCACCAATCCTTTACTTTAGAGAAAAAACAGATTATATAAATCCAAAACTAAATATAATCCATTATAATGACATTTTAGAGGAAAATATTATAAAACTACAAGTATTATACCAAAATTTTAATGGGAAAGTATTTGATTCTGGAAAAGTTCATAAAGAAGTGATAATTACAAAAAATGTAAAAAGTAAAAGTGAAGAAAATATTAAATCTGAGGATGAAGACTACATCCCAATCAAAATTCCAAAAGAATACTATACAAAAATGAAAAATATTATTAATAACGAGGAATTCTTCAAATCAGAAGAAGAATTTATAAGATTCGCATTTGAAAATGCATTTAATGTTATTAAATTATTAAAGAAATAAACAATACCATAATAACATAATTATTACATTATGTTATTAAAGCAATAATAAAAATCCTTTCCAAGGAATATACAATATATCATCTTCAACTCCTAGCCCATCTCCAATAACTACTCCTTTTGAAGCTCCGAGTCGTTCCATACTTTTCAAAACTTGTTTTGATGATTTCTTTCCCAATCCGACTTTAATAACAATATTGTCTCCATAAGGAGAAACTAATACAAAATCTGCTCCACCTTTTTTTGGCTCATAACTCAAACTATAACCTCTTTTTTTAGAAAATAAATAGAGGTAAAATGCTACAACATCCTCTAACAAAGAACCATAACTAATTTCATCCAATACAACTCCCATCTTATACCACAATGCCGTTTTTATAGGAACAGGGAGAAACTTTATCTTTTGGGATTTTCTTACCTTCTTATCCATTGAACCGTAGGGATATATTTTAAACAATACTTCACACTTTCTAAGACATCAATCAAGCTTATTAAAGTTTCCTTTGCAATTTACCAATAAATGTAGTAATCTAAATGTTCTATCTAATGTTTCCGCATCAAAATATAGTGAATTAGGTAAAAACACCATAGAAAGTGTCTTAACATTTTCTTAACCTACATAACTATTCACTACACGTTAAAAATTGCCACTTAATAATAAAGATAACAAATAAGAGACATAAAAGCTTTCTTAGTAAGAAATATTAATAAATACCCCTAATACCCCCTTGTTAAATTGATAATTTTTGAGATTTTGTGTGAAGAAGAATTGAAAATGCTCAGATTAAAAACAAAAATAGAAGGGAATATTGATATTAGGTTTCCACTATTTTTTACAATACAACAAAAGAAGTTTTAAAACTCTTTTTTTGTTGATTTTTAAATTATCATCCTCGATACGATTTTGTTTAATTGATAATTTTTGAGGTTTCTAATAAAATACTGTTGAAAAGTGCTTATTTTAAATCTAAAAATTGAAACTAAATAAAAGTTGCAACATTAAAAAAGAGGATGTTTTATTAGAATATTTAAAATTATATATATTATTACATGCTTTTATAATCTAATAAAGTAAATTGACTTAAAAATCAATTCACGTATGTTAATAAATAAGAGTTCATAAGAAACATGATCGGACAATAGAGTATCAATGATTAGATTGCTATCCTAACTTTAAATTACATTAATTATTACATTATGGCATTAAACAGTTAAACATATAAACAATAATTTAAATATGAAATAATGTAATGTCATAATACTGTAATAAAATAATAGAATATCTAATGGTGGGAGTTTATGACTGTAATTTCAATTGCTAATCAAAAGGGTGGTGTCGGAAAAACTACAATAGCATTAAATCTATCATTTACACTCGCAGAAAGGGGATATGATACTTTAGTAATTGACTTAGACCCACAATTTAACTTATCTTTTGGAATTTTAGGAATGAAACTATTAGATTATGAGGATAAGAATATTGGAATTCTACTCTCAAAAAACTCTGTTAAGAGGGGGGAAATTGAAGAGTGTATTGTAAAAATTAATGATAGGTTGGATTTAATCCCATCTCACTTACAACTTTCAGCTGTAGAAAAAATGTTAGTTAATGCTTATGCAAGGGAAATGAAGTTAAAAAATATCATCAACCAAATTAAAGAAAATTATGATTATATAATAATTGATAATGCACCATCTTTAGGATTATTTTTAATAAATTCATTAGTAGCGTCTGATTATATTATCATCCCATGTGAGCCGAGTTATTTTAGTATTGCAGGAGTCCAACTAATGTTAGATACTGTTGAAGAAATAAAAGAATCAAACTTAAATCCAAAACTTAAAGTTTTAGGGTTTATTTTCAATAAGTATTCCAAACAATCAAAGATTCCGCAAGAGAGGTTAGAACAGTTAAAACAACTCTATCCTAACATTCCAGTAATTGGAGTAATTCCAAGGACTATTACCGTTGAAAAGGCTGAACGTGAGGGAAAACCAGTGTTTAAATTTGATGTCAATAACCCTGCAAGTATTGCATTCTCAGAACTTGCTGAGTGGGTGATAGAAAATGTCAGATAATTTAAATAATTTAAAAAAATTGAAAGGTATTGGTGCTGGAATAGTAACACAAATAACATCACTACCACAAAAAGAACCACAAGAAGAAAAAACGTCAAAAACATTAAGGATAAAAGATACTACAAATGAAAAAATTATTGAAATGTATGGAAAAAAAGTTGGTAGCCAAGGAGAAGTTGTAGATAAGAGTGTTGCAGTATTATACGCATTATGGAAAATACTTCCAGAAGAACAATTTAAAAGAGTCGTTAAACTAGCTGAAGAAGATAGGTATGAAGAATTTGCTGATAGGTTTGGTATTAAAATAAAAAAAGAAGAATAAAGCAATTATTTCATTATGGAATTATTTTTTTATTATATTTAATTAATTCATTCCTTATAATCTTCTTTTAAATAACTTCTCTTATAGCATACCATTCAATAATAGATGTTGGCTTAATTATCCCATTTACCACATCATAGAACAATATTTCATTTTCAACTAAAAACTTAAACTCTTTAATTAACTCTCTTTTAATAATCTCATAATCCCTAACCTTGAGACTATCCTTAAACCTATTCAAAATCTCATATATTTTACTCTCATCTAAATCGTCTGGCATATTTGCTATTAAAAACCTCAGCCCATCTGCCTCAACATTAATCCACTGTTTTATAGATTCTTCAACAGACAAACCAAGTTTTTTATTCTCAATTAAATCAACTATCTCATAAGGCAAAGACAAATAATTTAGACAATAATTAACCTCTTCTTCATTAAAGCCTTCTTCTTTCAAAATCTCTCTAATAACCCCTTTTCTTAACCAATCAATCAAATAATACTTAGAAGCGTTTTTTAATGTTGAATTCCTATAAATTTCATCAATAAACAATGTATCAGAAGTTAAACAAATAACGTGGCATAAATGCCTTACTTTAGTCAAATGAACAAAGAGGTTAAATAATTCATTCAATAAAGATTTGTCTCCACTACCATTTCCATTGAAGTAGATATTTTTTAACTTTTGTAATTCATCTATAATTAAAACTGGTTTCTTCCCATCTTTAATGACTGCCTTAATACTCTCCTTCATCTTACTGAACACATCATTTAATTTTATATTATTAAAATCAAATTTCTCCTCAACACCAAACTTAAATATCCTTAAGTTAATTTCAAACCTATTTAGCAAATATTTCTTATCTCCTTTCTCAAAAAATATTTCTAAAAACTCCTCCTTGGTCGGTGTCGCATATTCTCTCAAATCATAATAGAAAAACACCAAATCATCTCTTTTAGATAATTCTTCAATAACCCTCAACATGACAGTAGTTTTACCGGATGATTTAGGACCATAAACGAATAATATAGAGTTAGGCTCCAATTGACAATAAGTTTTTAGATAGTTAAGTTCTTTTTCTCTATTGTAAAATCTCATATTACCACCATTGACTAATCAAACTATAAGATTTTTAATCCTTCAATAAAACCTTTATTGCATTCCAGACTAAATAACTTTGTGGTTTTAAGGCTTCTTCAATGGGATTTAAAAATAAAATATTCTTTTTAATTAAAAATTCTTTTGTGTCTTCATCTATTTGGTATTCGTTAATTTCATAAGAGTCTTTAAACAATTTTAATGCAGCTATAACTTTTTCATATTCAATATCCTCAAATTTATTATTTTTCACCATAACTAACAATTTTCTAAGTTTAGAAATTTCATATTTAAGCATATATTCTAAAACTTCATTCAAATCCTTAACATCTAACTTATTTATTACCTTAACAATAAGTTTTGGCTTCCACCTACATAAGAGTAAATTAATTCCTTATCCTCATTTGAAAGCTTTACATTATACTCATTAGCTAAAAAATCAATAAATCTTAAAGCTGTCTCTTTATCAAAATCATCCACCAAAATATAATCAGCCCTATCCTTCAACTCTCCAGTATTATAAACATATTCTATAAACAAACTATCAGAACTTAAACAGAATACATGGCATAAATGCTGTTCTTTTGTTAAAGAAACCAAAAATTGAAATAACTCCTTTAATAAATACTTCTGCCCATTTAGAACAACATCCTTAATCATCTGCAATTCATCAAATATTAACACCGGTTGTTTTCCACTCTTTTTAATTGTTAATAACAAACTGTTTAAATACTGGAAAGCATCGTTTATCTTCTCCTCAAATAACCTATCAAATTCAATTTCAGGAATTGGAATGCCAGTTAAAATCTTAGCCCCCTTAGTTATTAACTTCAAAACCTCAGAACTATCTTTAATCTTCTCAAACAACTCATCTTTTTTAGTTGTAAAGATAGCCTCAATAAACTCCCTCTTTTCTGAAATTAAATAAGTCCTAAAATTAATATAAAAAACTTTATACTCATCAGTTAGTTTGTTTTCAATGATATGTTTTATTAATGCTGTCTTACCAGAATTCATAGGACCATAAACAAAATAAATATCCTCAGGTTCATTATTCAAAACGTGTAAAATCTCATTTATCTCCTTCTCTCTATTAAAAAACTTCATTATCCCACCAATTTTATTAAATATTAACAATCCCATCATTTTAACTAAAACATGAAGTGATTAGATTTTAGCCCATAATTAAACCACATAATCTACAAACTCTTTATTCCTAATTGAAAATATTGTTCTAAAAGTATTTAAAAGTTTAACTTGTCATTAATTACTATTAATCATGAATCAAAGTTGAGAAAATGGTTTTTACTACTCTTCATAGTCATTTTATATTATTAGCATGAGTTTTTATTTTATCACATATATAATTTAATTACATTATAGCATAATAACATTATTCCATAATTCTTTATATAATTAATTATTTAAAACATTAATACAATAATTATTTAACAATAGTATTATTACACTGGTGAAGAAAAATGGAGGAATTTCTAAAATCCTTTAAAAACTACATTTTAATGCATAAAATACTCTCACCAAAATATGGAGAATACAGTAACTTTAATTTTAAAAATAAACAAATTAACAATTTTTTAGAACATTTAGGCATTAAATTATACTCTCATCAAGTAAAAGCATTAGAAAAATTATATGAGGGCAAAAATATTGTAGTTACTACTCCCACTGCAAGTGGAAAGAGTGAGATTTTTAGATTGGCAATATTTGACAACTTCCTATCAAATCCTAATGACACGTATTTGTTAATTTACCCAATGAGGGCTTTAATAAACAACCAATATGATAAATTTCAAGAATTAAACAAACAATTTTATAAACTAACTGGAAAATACGTTGAAGCAGAGATTTTCACTGGGGACGTTCCTTTTGAAATGAGAAAATTGATAATACAAAAAAAGCCAAATATCTTATTTACAACTCCAGACATGCTGCATTATACTATTTTAAAAAATCATAGATATTATAACTGGATTTTTAAAAATTTGAAATATGTAGTTGTAGATGAATTACACACTTATAATGGCGTCTTTGGAAGTAATGTAGCCTATGTTTTTAAAAGATTATTAACCATCTCAAATCAAATTTATAATAAAGAACCACAAATAATTGCATTGTCTGCAACATTAAAAAATCCGATAAACTTTGCACAAAAAATATTCAATAGAAGCTTTGAACTAATTGACAAACCAACCAATCCTACTTCAAAAAGACATATAGTAGTATTAGAATCAAAACAATTAGATGAAAAACAATTATTATCCCAAATAATTTTAGAATTAGTTTTAAACAAGATAAAATCATTAATATTCTTTGATAGTAGGACTAAAACAGAAGAATTACTAAGATTTATATTACCACATAACGTGTGGGATAAAGTAACAACTTACAAGGGAACATTATCAAAAGATAAGAGAAATGATATTGAATATAGTTTTAAACGTGGAGATTATCTTGTATTACTCACCACTAATGCATTAGAAGTTGGAATTGACATTGGAGATTTAGATGCTGTTATAAACTATGGCATTCCCTCCAATGGCATGTTCTCATTAATACAAAGGTTTGGAAGGGCTGGAAGGAAAAATAATGAGGCATTAAATGCCATTGTTTTAAGAAAAGATGGATTAGATTATTACTATAAAGAAAATCTGAAAGAATTATTTGAAAAATTAACAAAGGGAATTATAGAATACATTCCAATAACATTAAATAACAGGATTATTGCAAAAAGGCATATTTTATACTTAATAAATGAAGTTGAAAGATTAAGTTTAGATTTTTTTAATGATTTTGAAAAGAGTATTCTCTCCGAACTAATATTAGAAGGAAAAATACAATTGTGTAAGATTAATGACAAACCTTATGTTATTCCAGCAGAATACGTTGGAAAATACACTTCTCTAAGGTGCATAAGAGATGACACTTTCATATTAGTTGAAGATGATAATGAAATCATAAATAATCTTGCTAACCTCTATTCTACTAAAAATATTCTTGATTATATTAGTTTATTGAGAAAGCGTAAAAAAGTTATTGAAGAGGTTGATATTGAAGAATATTATAGGTCTCTACTTCCGGGAATGGTTTATTTCTCACAAGGAGTTCCATATATGGTTAAAAAGTGTATTAGTAAGGGGAATTTTCACTTTATACTTGTGGAAAAATTGCCACTGCATTTTGATGTTAAATCCTATGTTAATAAGATTGAGGACGTTACAATATTAAAAATTGATGAGGAAAGGGTTTTCAAAGACGTTACAATCTGTAAAGGTAGGTTAAAAATTGTTAATAATATTCACGGGTTTATTATTAAGGGAAGTCATGCCAAGGAGTATTATGAAATTCTAAAAGGATATTTTAGTAGATTATCAGCCCCAGTAGACTGCAGGTTAATAAAATTGAATGAGGTAGAATTAGTTAAAGTGGAGTTTCTTATTCCAGTCACTTATGAGTTTGAAACAGAGGGTGTTTGGTTTGTATTCCCAGATAAAATTGATGCAATTCCAAAAATTGAGTATGAAGAATTTTTAATGAAAATTATGGAAATTGATAATGCTAACAATAAAAATGGTAAGCTAATAGATTTTGCAACATCCTTATACAATTCACTCCATAGAAAATCCTTATATTTAACGTATTTAGGGAGTGCCACTCACATTATAAAATCAACAATTCAAAAAAATCTTGCAAAGAAAGATTTAGACATTGACGATAACCTTCCTTATTATATTAAAAAACTTGTTGATAGTAGGGATGGTGTGGGTAGTGGTTTGCATGCAATAGAGCATGTAATTATTAAAATTGCTCCAATTTTTACTTATGTTGATAGTAGGGAATTAGGTGGGAGGAGTTATTCAAAATATAATAAGTATCCTTATAATGATAAGAAGGTAATTTTTATTTATGATGCTAATGAGGGAGGTGTTGGACTATCTGAAATATTATATGAGAATGCTGAAACTTTATTAGAAAAAGCATACAAACACTTAATTAATTGTAAGTGTAAAGATGGTTGTCCATATTGTATTTACTCAACAAAATGTGGGAACTTTAATGAATTCTTAGACAAATGGCAAGCAATAAAAATATTAGAAACAATCCTAAACACTCCTAAAAGTAAATAATTATAGCATTAAACAATTACTTAAAAATTTAAATACATAATACAATATTACAATAATAAAATAACTATGTTATATTTATCATGTCCTCATACAAATAAAATAGAGGAATTGACTTCAAAGTCAATTTACTCCCTAATTGGTAACAATAATTCTGAAACCGTTTCGAACCCACTCCCAGTATTACACAATATATTACCAATGGCATTAGTAGTGACATTTAAATAATGGCTAAAGAAAGTTAAAATCCTCAATTCAACATGCCACTGCTGAAAGGAATTTTTCAAAATTTTGAAATACTACCCAACCTCACACCAACAACACACTTAAAAACGATGGTGAATTGACTTCAAAGTCAATTCACAGTTATAGATAAAAATGACCTAAAGCTTCTCCAAATCCAATGGAACATATTTTACAATATAAGCCTTATTTACAATAACAACATCCCCCTTCCCAACATCAACCAAAACAGTATAAGGGTCCTTACAACAACACTTACCCTCCAACACTTCACCATTAGCTAAATGCAACCTAACCCTACGATTATGACAAAAGAATAAAACATAATCCTTTCTCTCTTGAGTATTAACACATGTTTCTCTAACTCTCTTTGGCTGCTTTTTACCTTTACCCTGTTTTTTCTTACCAGTTTGTTTTTTGCCATTATTTTTAGATTTTTGACTTTCCAACTTTTTAAGCTCTT
>Ga0256838_1000526_pt1 | contig 22827 bp, 26 predicted proteins | sample 4571419metaG_FD_185978 | JGI IMG/M metagenome (GOLD analysis project Ga0256838, IMG submission 185978) | Hydrothermal vent microbial communities from Guaymas Basin, Mexico - 4571-419 | ecosystem: Environmental > Aquatic > Marine > Hydrothermal vents | place: Mexico: Guaymas Basin | collected...
CGTCCATATTCATAATAGAATCCATTAAAGAAGTAGAAGCAACCAGAACAGAGATTGCTTTCCAATCTAAGGTAAATGCAGGTAATACTACATATTTACCATCTTTTACCTTAAGAATTTCTCCATGTTTTACAGATTCATATATTAAATCATTTAAAAACCTACAAATTTTCCTGAGATTAGGCTGATTACTTCTGTAAACCTCCGAGGCGAGATAAACTGCGGCCAAGGGCATAGAGTAAAGGATAACATTGGCAGCAACAATGCCTAACGGTAATGCACCTTTGGCATCATTCCTCCCTTTTAAACCTTTGACAAGCTCACCAAGCCTACTTGTTAATTCCCTGTTCGGCTTATTAGAGGTGAAGATATAGTATTTTCTATTAAAAACTTCATCTGGTTGTCTCTTAAGAAAAACAGATAAAACATCTTTTTCATGTCTATGACTTATAGTTTCACTTTTAGGAACAAAAAAATTCAAAGATTTTGCATCACGAGAAAAAGGTTCTGCTTCATAAATCGTGAACTTTATTTCCCGATAAGTTGCAACAGCGTAAGCTTTTAAAGCGAACTCAACTGCCTCTACTAAAGAAACTGGCATATAGTTTAAACCATGTGTAAGGTCAACAATAACTTCGTCAGGAGCAACATCAAGAAGCTTTTTTAAGACAAGACTAATCGCCCAGGAAGCAAATGTGCCCGCCGGCTCTCCCCTTGATAGAGGAAATTGATAAGCTTTCTCTTCAAAAGTATAACTACCTATTCCGGGAACAACGGCAACTTCCAGTCTGCCGGAATTCAAAGCAGCCTTTAATTCTTCAGAGGAAGAACACTCTTTAATCCAACTCTTAATATCTCTCTCTACGCTCTCAATTAACTCACTATAAGAACCGGGAACTGATTTGCTTCTATCAATAGGTTCACAACCATCTCTTCCTTTAAAAGCAGCGTAAACAGTATCAAGAACAAAAATCAGAAACTTACTATCTGGATAAACTTTTGCTAAAGCTGCAAGACTTGTTCTATCTTCATCTTTAACTTCCGGATTCTCATACTTATAGCAAACCTTTTCCCAAGTGTAAGGATTTCCCCAAGGAGCGACTATTAGCTTTTTAGATTCTGCATGTTGACCCGACATCTCCTCCTCCCAACACCTTATAATTCAATAAATTGTTTTTTTGGCTCTTAACCCTAAATTATAGCAATTTATTTATAAGGAATAAGGAGGATTCATGGTTGTTGAAATTCTCAAAAAGTTGATATCCATTCCTTCAGTTTACGGAAATGAAAAGGAGATAGCCGACTTCTGTGAGAGCTTTCTCAAGGGAAACCCGAACCTCTCGGTAATCAGGGAGAGCAACTCAATCATTGCCCACACCCACATTGAGCCGGGAAGGAAGACGGTTGCCCTTGTAGGCCACCTTGATACAGTTCCGGGAGAAAATGAATTTACCGGAGAAATAAGGGAAGGAAGGCTCTACGGCCTCGGGGCAAGCGACATGAAGGCCGGCGATGCAGTTTTACTCCAGATTGCTCGGGAGCTCAGGGAGAGGGATAGCAGGTTTAACCTCTTCTTTATCCTCTACGAGAAGGAAGAAGGCCCCTACGAGGAAAACGGCCTAAAGCTGCTGTTTAGCAAATACGGAGAGCTCCTAAAAAAAATTGGCTTTGCCTTCGTCCTTGAGCCGACCGATAACGCCGTTCAAGTAGGGTGCCTGGGGGTAATTCACGCCTGGTTTATTTTCAAGGGCAAAAGGGCCCACTCCGCAAGGCCGTGGGAGGGAGAGAATGCAATCCATAAGGGAGGGGAGCTCCTAAAGTACCTCTCAGAGCTCAAACCCAAACCTTACAGATTTGACGGCTTAACCTACTACGAGGTTTTAAACGCAACTATGGTTGATTATAAGGGTGGAAGGAACATTATCCCCGAGGAGTTCAGGGTTAACCTGAACTACCGCTTCAGCCCCACAAAGAGCGAGGAGGAGGCAAAAAGAGAGCTCCTCAAGCTGGGCAACAAAGTAGGAGCCGAGGTTGAGTTTACCGACGTCTCACCTTCCGGAAGGGTATGTTTGGATAACCCCGTTTTAAAGGAGTTCTTGAGCAGGTTTAAAGTGAAGGTTGAGCCGAAACAAGCCTGGACGGACGTTGCCCAGCTCTCAAAGATGGGAATTGACGCGGTTAACTTCGGCCCCGGCCAGCCCCATCAGGCCCACCAGAGGAACGAGTGGGTTGAGATTAAAAAGGTTGAGGAAAACTACAGAGTCCTCAAAGAGTTCCTCCTAAAGTAGTCTCTCAAGGTCGGCAAGGCTGAACCGGGAGTGTTTTCTAAACTCCTCCCTCTCGTAGGGGAAGTCGCTCCTGAAGTGGCCTCCCCTGCTCTCCTCCCTCCTCATTGCGCTGACGGCGACTGCAAGGCCGAGGGTTGCCGCACTCCTGACTTCCCACGGTGAGTTTGAAAGGGCAATCTCAGAGAGCTTCTCTATTGCGGCGGTCAGTTTCTCGGCGTTTCTGACAATCCCTACCTTTCCCCACATAATTTTCTTAACCTCTGAGAGCCCAAAAGTTGAGGAACTCCTGACGGGGAAGGCCTCTGCCTTTACCCTAATTTCGGCAAAATCCCTGCTGAGGTACATAAAGTCCCTGTAAACGCCGTAAGCAGCCCTGTTGCCGAAGACTATACACTCAAGGAGGGAATTACTCGCAAGCCTGTTTGCACCGTGAACGCCCGTACAGGAGGCCTCTCCCACTGCAAAAAGTCCCGTTATTGAGCTCCTTCCGAAAGTGTCAACGCTCACTCCCCCGATGTAGTAGTGGGCTACGGGAGTGATGGGAACGGGCTCTTTCTTGGGGTCTATCCCCTTTTCAAGGAGTTTCTTAGTAATTGTCGGGAAGCGCTCGTAGATATCTATTCCCCTTTTCTCAATAGGTCTAAAGTCAAGGAAGACCTCGCCGCCCGTCAGCTCCTTCTGGCTCTCTATTGCTCTGGTAACAACGTCTCTGGGGGCAAGCTCCCAAAGGTGGTGGTAGTCTCCCATAAAGCGCCTGCCGTGTCTGTCTATTAAAACCGCGCCCTCTCCCCTGACGGCTTCGGAAATAAGGAAGCACTCTTCACCGTCGCAGAAGGCGGTAGGGTGGAACTGGACAAACTCAAGGTCAGATAGGAGAGCTCCCCACCTCAAAGCCGCAGAAATCCCGTCTCCGGTTGAGGTGGGAGGGTTGGTGTTCTTGAGGTAGAGGCCTGCCGCCCCTCCGGTTGCGATAACGGTAACGGGAGCGTAGAAGGCGGTGAGCTCCCCGTTAAACTCGGCCAGAACGCCGTAGCACCTTCCCTCTTTAATTAAGAGTTCCTTAACCCTCGCCCCTTCAAGGAGCTCCCCCCTATACCTATTAAGGAGAGTCCTCTCAACCTCCTCTCCGGTCTTATCCCGGTAGTAGACAATCCTGGGAACCGAGTGGGCCGCCTCCTTGGTAAACTTCAGGAGCCCTTCGGGAGTTTTCTCAAACTCCGCTCCCCACCTGATAAGGTCAATAACTCTCTTAACACCCTCCTCGGTCAAAATCCTTGCCATCTTGGGATTAACGAGGCCTGCACCGGCCTTTAGGGTATCGTTAAAGTGGATTTCGGGAGAGTCTTCCTTGGGGAGGGCTACCGCAATCCCCCCCTGTGCAAGGTTGGTGGAGCTCTCGGTTGCAGAGCTCTTTGTCAAAACGCAGGGGTTCAGCCCCAGCTCCTTTAAAACAATGGCACAGAAAAGCCCCGCCGCTCCGCTTCCTACCACAATCGCATCGTAGCTCTTAGAGGGCAGGTCAAGAACGTCAAAGTCGGTTAAACTGAACAATTTCCACCTCCTAAAGGGCAACTATGAAGGAGCCGTGAAACCCCCTCTTTAAGAGCTCCCTCTTCAGCCTCTTTGCCCCCTCGTAAGTTGAAACCGGACCTACTAAAACCCTGTAGTAACCCTTTAACTTAGCAACCCGTGCTTTTAAGCCCTTCTTGGAGAGCTCCCACCTGAACCTGTAGGCGTTAAACTTGTTCCTGAAAGCGCCCACCTGAACGAAAAACCTTCCCCGGGTATAGGGAACCGGTTTATAGGTGTGGTCAACCCGCCTGCCCAGGGCAACTATCTTAACCCTCACTGTACCCTTCTTCAGCATTCCGATTTTCTTGGCCGCCGCGTAGGAGAGGTCTATTATCCTCCCCTCAACGAAGGGACCCCTGTCGTTAACCTTCACGATAACGCTCTTTCCGTTCTCAAGGTTTACGACCTTAACGTAGGTCCCGAGGGGGAGGGTCTTGTGGGCAGCGGTCAGCTTATACATGTTGTAGATTTCGCCGCTTGCAGTCCTGCTACCGTGGAAGCCCGGGCCGTACCAGGAGGCTATTCCCACCTGAACGAAACCCTCGTGGCTCTTCCTGACGCAGTAGCGCTTCCCGTTAACGGTGTAGGTATACTTACACTTTAAAGGAGGGGGCTTATAGGTACCTTTCGGAACCACAACCACCCTTTTGGGAGCTCCGCAACCTACAAAGAGAAAAAGAGAAAGAAGGAATAGAGCTAACCTCTTCATGGCTTTAGAATTTTAATAAAATTAGGTAGCAAATAAACGGCGGAGGGAAAGATGAAAGTCCTGACAAAAGATGAAATCCTCAAGGAGATTGAAGGCGTTATAGAGCTCGGAGAGGATAGGGTAAAGGTTTTAAACGAGAATAAGCTCAGGGAAGAGCTTATAGACGACCTTATCTACACCGCAGTATTCGGAGATGAAGAGGCAAAAGAGGCCGCAAGGTGGATTATAAGGGCGGCCGCCCTTGAGCTCGGAATAGTCCCCTCCTCAATCCACGAGCTCTACACAGGGCCTATGGCAAGGGAGGAGCTCCCTAAGTGGTTTACCGTTCCCGCAATGAACATAAGGGGAATGACCTACGACGTTATGAGGCAGATTTTTAAACTCGCAAAGGAAGAGGACGCAGGGGCGTTTATCCTTGAGATCGCAAAGTCCGAAATCGGCTACACCGACCAGAGACCTGCTGAATACACAGCCTGCACTCTGGCGGCTGCAATCAAAGAGGGTTATAAAGGCCCCGTCTTTATTCAGGGAGACCACTTCCAGTTTAACGCAAAGAAGTACTTTGAAGACCCCGAGAAAGAGCTTGAGAGCATTAAAGCCCTTACAAAAGAAGCAATTGAGTCAGACTTCTACAACATAGACATTGACCCATCAACCCTCGTTGACTATTCAAAGCCCACCCTCAAGGAGCAGCAGTACCACAACTACATCAACACCGCAAAGATGACGGCTTTCATAAGGGAGATAGAGCCTGAAGGAACTACAGTTTCGGTAGGCGGTGAAATCGGCCACATCGGAGGAAAGAACTCAACCCCCGAGGAGTTTGAGGCCTTCATGGAAGGCTACCTTGAGGAGCTGAAGAAGTACGGAGAGAACGTTCCCCACATAAGCAAAATCTCAGTCCAGACCGGAACCGAGCACGGAGGAATTCCCCTGCCCGACGGAAGGATTGCAGAAGTTAAACTTGACTTCTCCGTCCTTGAGAAAATCGGTGAGGTTGCAAGGAAGAAGTACCAGATGGCCGGAGCCGTTCAGCACGGCGCCTCAACCCTACCAGATGAGCTCTTCCACAAGTTCCCCGAGGTGAAAACGGCCGAAATTCACCTTGCAACTGGCTTCCAGAACATAATCTACGACCACCTTCCCCAGGACTTTAAAGAGGAGATTTACAACTGGCTCAAAACCGAGCTTAAGAACGAGTGGAAGGAGGGCTGGACGGAGCAGCAGTTTATCTACAAGACCAGGAAGAAGGCCTTCGGGAAGTTCAAGAAGAAGTTCTGGGACTTACCGGCAGAGGTTAAAGAGCCAATGATGAAAGCACTTTACGACAAATTCCGCTTCCTCTTTGAGCAGCTGGGAGTATTCGGAACGAAGGAGACGGTTGAGAAGAGCATTACTCCGGTTAAGGTCTACAAGAAAAGGCCTTTTTAGGAGAGAACTCCGGAACGGAAAGTTGAAGTGAAATACTTGAGGAACTTAACTATACTGTGGAGGGACAGCAAGTTTTCTGTCCCTCTCTTTTAATGGTCTCGGAGCCCGAAAAAACGGAATAATTCTACTTCCTCTTACTACCGCAAACGTAAACAACTCCCTCTTCTCCTACTTTAGCCCAGTGGCGGGTTCCCGCCGGAACGTTGAGCCTGTCGCCGGCCTTCAAGGTTATAACTCCCTCCTCCGTTCCCATCGTAATCTCACCCTCCAAAACCCACCTTACCTCGTCAAAGGGATGGGTGTGCCAGTCGTAGTAAACTCCCGGAGCATCTCTCCATATGTAAAGGTTCTCGTAGCCCTCCTCTGAGAGTTTCTTAAAGACCTCTTCTCTGTCTGTTATTCCCGTTCTCTCAACCACCTTCAACCTCCTGAATCTATAATATTAGTTGCAACAAACTAAAAGCCGGAGAGGTAATGACAGAAGGAATTGTAGTAGAAAGGGCGGGACAGAAGCTAACGGTTTTGGTTCCACAAGAAGGAAAGACTTACAGGGGAATCCCCTTAGGAAAGGTCAGAAAGAAGGAAAAGCTCTTTGCAGGAGATAGGGTAGAGGGAAGGATTGTTGACAGCTCAACCTTTGCAATTGAGAAGGTTAAGGAGAGGAAGAACATCCTGATACGCCCTCCCATAGCAAACGTTGACAGGGTGGTAATCGTCTCAACAATTAAGAACCCTCCGTTTAACAACTTTCTCCTTGATAACCTTCTGGTCGTTTACGACCACTTAGGCTTAGAGCAGACGGTCGTCTTTAATAAAGTTGACCTCCTTGAAGGGGAGGAGAAAGAGGAGCTGAAAAGGTGGAGGGAGATTTACGAAAAGGCCGGCTACAGGGTAATAGAGGCAAGTGCAGAGACGAAAGAGGGAATTGAGGAGCTAAAGGAGCTCCTTTCAAAGGAGGGGATTTCAATCTTTGCAGGCCCCAGCGGAGTGGGGAAGAGCTCCCTCATCTCCGCAATCACGGAAGTAGAGCTCCGAACCGGAGAGGTAAGCAGGAAGACCGAAAGGGGAAGGCACACAACGAGAGAAGTAAGGTTAATACCCTTCGGAGAGGGCTTTATAGGAGATGCTCCGGGCTTTTCAAGGGTAGAGGCTCTAAACTTTATGGATAAGGAAGAGGTTCGCCTCCACTTTCCTGAGTTCCTCAACTACACCTGTAAGTTCTCAGACTGCCTTCACCTTGAGGAGGAGGGGTGCGAGGTAAGGGAAGCGGTAAAGAGGGGAGAAATCCCCTGCATAAGGTACAAAAGCTACCTGAAGATGATAAAAGAGTTCGTTCCCTGGCTGGCTGAAGTTCCGGCCTGTAAGGAGGAGTAATGACAACAGTTGCGGACTTCCTAAAGAAAAAGGAAAAAGGGGAGAAGATAGTAATCCTGACCGCCTACGACTACCTAACTGCAAGGATAGTTGACTCTGCAGGGGTTGACGGAATTTTAGTAGGAGACTCCCTTGCCATGGTGGCACTTGGCTACCCTTCAACCCTTCAGGTAAGTATGGAGGAGATGCTCCACCACACGAAGGCCGTTGTTAGAGGAACGAAGAACGCCCTCGTAATCTTTGACATGCCCTTCCTCTCCTACCAGACGGGAAAAAGGGACGCCGTTTTAAACGCAGGAAGGGCACTTAAAGAAGCCGGAGCAAACGCAGTAAAGGTTGAAGGGGGAGTTGAGCAGGCCGAAACGATAAGGGCGATAGTTGAGGCGGGAATTCCGGTAATGGGACACGTAGGCCTTCAGCCCCAGAGCGTTAACCTATACGGCGGCTACAGGCTGAGGGGAAAGAGCGAGGAGGAGAGAAGGAGAATTATTGAGGACGCAAAGGCAGTTGAGGAGGCCGGGGCCTTTGCAGTCGTCCTTGAGAAAATCCCCTCCGAGCTTGCAAAGGAGATTACAGAAACCCTCAAAATCCCCACAATCGGAATAGGAGCAGGCCCCCACTGTGATGGCCAGGTTCTCGTATTCCACGACATGGTGGGGCTCTTCAGGGACTTTAAGCCCCGCTTCGTTAAAAGGTACGCTGAGTTGGGTGGGGAGGCAGAAAAGGCCGTTAAGGAGTTCATTAGGGAGGTTAAAGAGGGTAAGTTCCCCGGCGAGGAGCACTCTTACTGATGAGAAGTACAAACCCGCCCATAGTTGAAGTAAAGGAAGTTAAAAAGCTCTACCCGGTAAGGAGGGACTTTTTCGGGAGGGCAAGGGAGCTCCTTAAAGCCCTCGGAGGGGTCTCCCTAAAAATATACCCGGCCGAAACGGTAGGAGTGATAGGGGAGAGCGGCTGCGGTAAGTCCACCCTCGGGAAAGTTATCCTTGACCTTGAAAAGCCCACCGAAGGAGAGGTCCTCTTTAAAGGTAAAAGCCTAAAGGAGCTAAAAGGTAAGGAGTACAAGGAATACAGAAGGAGCGTTCAGGCCGTATTTCAGAACCCCTCAAACTCCCTAAACCCCAGAATGAGAATTTGGGAGATAGTCACCGAGGGGCTGAAGGTAAACTACGGCCTTAAAAGGGATGAGCTCTTAGCCAAAGCAAGGGAGCTAATTAAAACGGTAAACCTCTCCGAGAGCTCCCTCTTCAAGTACCCTCACCAGCTATCGGGGGGACAGAAACAGAGGGTTGCAATAGCAAGGGCGGTTGCCCTTGAGCCAGAGCTCATAGTTGCAGATGAGCCTACAAGCGCCCTTGACGTTTCGGTTCAGGCACAAATCGTAAACCTCTTCTTGGACCTTCAGGAGAGGTTAAACCTCTCATACCTCTTCATCTCCCACTCCCTACCCGTTGTTGAGGCGGTAAGCGACAGGGTGGTGGTAATGTACAGGGGCTTTATAGTTGAGGAGGGAAGTACGATGGAGCTCTTCACAGAAACGGCGCACCCCTACACAAAACTCCTAATCTCCTCGGTTCCCGGAGTTAAAGAGGAGTTTAGAGCCATTGAGGAGGAGGGGGAGGTTAAAGAGGGCTGCCCATTCTACCCCAGGTGCCCCTACAGAAGAAAAGAGTGTCTGGAGTTTAACATGGAGCTCCTACCCCTTTCCAAAACCCACAAGGTTGCCTGCCTTCTCTTTAGTTAAGAGCTTTAGGGGAGTATAGGCCACCGTGTAAACGAAGACCTTTTCGGCACCGCTTTTCTTTAAAAGGCGGGAAATCTCGTCGGCAGTTGCCCCGGTTGTGAAGACATCGTCAAAGAGGAGAACCGTTTTGCCTATCAGCTCCGCCGCATTCCTTACGCGAAAGAGACCCTTAACGTTCTCTCTCCTTTTCAGAAAGTCAGCAGTTGACTGCTTTTCCCCCTTAAAGGGCTTCTCAAGGAGCGGCGAGAAAGGAACTCGGGCACCCTTTAAAATCTCCTCGCTCTGGTTAAAGCCCCTCTCTTTTAGGGTGCTCCTGTGGAGGGGAACGGGAACGACGAGGTTAGCACCTACCCGAGAGATTACCCCTTTCAAGTTAGAAGCAATCTCCCGACCTATTTCATAGGCAACGAGCCGGTACTTCTCAAACTTCAGCTCCCTGATGGCAACTTCGGGAAGGCCTTCGTAGAGGGTGTAGTAGAAAACGCCGTCAAAGGCAAACTTCCTCTTCTCCTTTAGACACCTCAGGCAGAGCTCTTTGCTACCGGGAAGGAGCTCCAAAGGGTGACCGCAAACCCTACACTTCTTACCCTCATACCTCTTAAACTCCCTCTCCCAGCACTCCTTACAGGCAACGGCCCTGTGCTCCAAGAAGAGGAAAGAGCCACAAACGCCGCAGAAAGAGGGAAAAAGAACGTCAAGGAGAGCCCTGTAGAGCTCCCTGAGCACCCCTAAACTCCGAACTTCTCAATTAAGGAAAAGAGCTCCCCCATCTCCCTCTTTAAGTAATCCCTAACAATTGCGTCAACGTCGTCGGCAGAGTGGGAGGTAATCTCAACTGCAAGGGAGCCGACCTTTTCGGGGAATCGGTTATTCTTACAGAACTCTTTAATGAGCTCCGGGTAGTCTACGCCACCACCATCAGGGCCTGTGGTGTCGTCATCTGTGGCAGAGCTCCTCTTAACGAGCCTAACGTAAAGGGCCCTCTCCTCTATCTCTTTCAGGAGCTCGGAAAACTTCTCTACTCCCTCTCCCTTATCCTCGTAAACTATTGAGACAACGGGAGGGACCGAAAGGGACTTAACCTTTTCAAGGAGCTCCCTAAGCTCGTCAAAGGCCCTCTCTCCATCAGTCTTTAAAACGAGGAAGGGCCTTAAACCTTCAATCTCAACCCTCTCAAACTCCCCGCTTTCAACGTTAAAAATGTTAAACCCGCGCCTGCCGCTCTCTGCCTCTGCAGAGCTCCTGAACTCCGTTGAACCGGCGTAGGAGAAGAGCCCCCCGTGAAGTTTTTCTTTTTTAAAGAGGTGAATGTGGCCTGCGGCGTAATAAGTAAACCCTTTGGGCAGTTGAGAAGCAAGAATTTCGTAGGCATCAGGGTGGTAGCCGGCGTAGGAGATAAAGGGGTCTACTGCCTGATGGAGAATTAAAACCGAAGCACCGCTCCTTTCAGCCCTCTCTTCAAACCGACAGAAGTACTTTTCCCTAAAGAGCTCAAGGAACCTTTTGGGAAGATATCTTAAGCCTGCAAAGTAAACCCCTTTAACCTCAAGCTCCCCGAAGGGGTCAAGGAGCTTTAAAAGACCCAGCTGGGAAAGAATCTTGTGGGGAGGCTCCGTTCCCTTCCTTAAAGCCCTATCGTGGTTGCCGGTTATAGCAATAACGTCAATACCGGCATCCTTTAACTTGGTAAACTGAGAGATGGCGAAGGAGAGGCTCTCAACGTCGGGATGGTAGCTCTCAAAGAGGTCTCCCGAGTGGACTAAAACGTCCACTTTCTCCTCAATAACCCTGTCAATCACCCTCTCAAAGGCCTTAAAGAAGTCCTCTTTCCTCTCCCTCAGGTGGTACTGCATGTACCCCAAGTGGGTATCCGAAACGTGGGCTATCCTCATTTTCCTTCCCTACTGGTAGTCAACTATTACAACTCCCCCAAAGGCCCCGACCCTTATTACGTGTCCCCTCTCGTCCTTAAAGGTAACTACTCCGGTATGCCTTTTGTTATTCGCTTCCTCAAACCAGACGTAGCCGTTTCCCCTGTACTCACCTACGAGCTTACCGCCGCTGTAGACCTTAACAGTAAACTTTCCGCCAGTCAGCTTTAATACCTGCTTCTCAACTTTTGTCTGCCACTTACACGAGCAACCGGAGAAAAAGAGGGGAAAGAGAGCAAGTAAAATCAACTTCTTCATACCACCTCGTCCTTTAACTCCTCAAGTACTTCAATCAGCTTATTGATAAAGTAAATGTTTTCCCTCATAGTGCCAATGGTAACCCTTATGTGGGTAGGGAAGCCGTAGCCGTCCATTGCCCTCACAATCACTCCCTTCCTGAGAAGCCTGTTAAAGACTTCCCTGCTGGGAAATCCGACGTCAACGAGGATAAAGTTGGCGTAAGTGGGAACGTACTTAAGGCCGAGCCTCTCAAACTCTTTATAGAGGTACTTCTTCCCTTCTTCGTTTACGACCTGAGAGTGTTTTATAAACATTCTATCGTCAAGGGCGGCGGCTCCTCCCACCTGGGCAGGGCGGGTTACGTTAAAGGGCTGGCGGATTCTGTTCATATCGGCAATTATTTCCTCTCTGCCTACGGCGTAGCCGAGCCTGAGCCCTGCAAGGCCGTAAATCTTTGAGAAGGTTCTGGTAACGAGAATGTTCTTCTGGTAGATGTAGTCAACTCCGTTAGGAACGTCAAAGCCCGAGCCTACGGCGTACTCATAGTAGGCCTCGTCCAAAACGAGGAGAACGTCGTCGGGAAACTCCTTTAAGAACTCCTCAAACTCTTTCCTGCTGAAGGCAGTTCCCGTAGGGTTGTTGGGGTTGGCGAGAAAGACGACTGCAGTATTCTCGTCTATAGCGTCAAGGTGGGCTTTTAAGTCCATGTAGTAGTTATCCTTTGCCTTTACAACCCTGTGCTCTGCACCGGAAAGCTGAACGACAATCGGATAAACGGCAAAGGACTTTTCGCTGTAAACGGCGTTCAAACCGGGCCTGAGGTAAGCCCTCGCAACTATGTCTAAAGCTTCGTTTGAGCCAAGGCCGAGGAAGATGTTTTCGGGCTTAACTCCCAGCTTCTCGGCCAGCTTTCTCTTGAGGTAGTAAGAGTTCCCGTCGGGATAGCGGTTAAGGTTCTTAAGGTCTTCTATTATTGCCCTTACTGCAGACGGACACGGGCCTAAAGGGTTTTCATTTGAGGCGAGCTTAACAATCTCCCTAAGGCCGAGCTCCCTCTTTAGCTCCTCCTCAGGCTTTCCGGGCTCGTAAACTTTAACCTTCTTTATGTGCTCGGGAAGAGAGAACATTTAAGAACCTCCGCCTTTTGGAGTTATCATTAAAGTTAAGAGAAATCTTACACGAAATCGCTCGGGGAGGAGAGATGAGAGTTGAGCTTGAGCTGAAGGAGGTAATGACCAAACTGGGACTTACCCTCTCAACGGCAGAGAGCTGTACGGGAGGAATGGTTGCGGCGAGAATTGTTAACGTTCCTGGGAGCTCCGAGTACTTTATGGGAGGAGTGGTAGCCTACGATAACAGAGTAAAGATGAAGGTATTGGGAGTAAAGGCCGAAACCCTTTTAAAGTACGGAGCAGTAAGCCCTCAAACGGCGAAGGAGATGGTTTTGGGGGTTAAGGAGCTCCTACTAACCGATTGTGCAGTTTCAACTACCGGTATCGCAGGCCCCGGCGGAGGAACGCCGGAAAAGCTGGTAGGCTTAACCTACATAGGAGTTGCCGTAAAGGACAGGGTTGAAGTATTTGAGTTTATATTTGAGGATAAGCACCCCGACCCGGTAAAAAGGAGAAACGCAAGGAGGCGAAAGGCTGCAAAGAAAGCCTTGCAGCTTCTACTAAAAATGATAAAAGAGGTTGAGAGGGAGAGAAAAGAGTGAAGTCTCTTCTAATGCTGGGCAGCAATTTGGGAAACAGAGGGGAAAACATAGGGAGAGCTCTAAAGCTGATTGAAAGGTTTGCGGGGAGGATTTTAAAAGAGAGCTCCCTCCTTGAAACGGCCCCCTTCGGGGTTGTAAACCAGCCCTACTTCCTAAACAAGGGAGTACTGATAGAGACCTACCACCCTCCTTTTGAGCTTTTGAGAGTCTTAAAGTGGATAGAGAGAAGGGTAGGCAGGTACCCCACCTACCGCTGGGGTCCGAGGGTTATAGACATAGACATTATTACTTGGGGAGAGGTAAAGGTTAATACGGAAAAGTTAAAACTCCCCCACCCGGGGCTACGGGAAAGGGAGTTTTTCAAGGAGATTTACAGGGAGCTGATTAGACGAGAGCTCCCTCTTCCTCTCTAACGGGCTTTAAGTCGTCGAGCCAGCCGGCGTTCGGAGTTAAAAGCCTCTTAAAGAGCTTTCCTACTTTTTTAGGGTCTTTACACTGGTGGTACTTAAGGTAAATCTCGTTGCCGATAATTCCCACGATTTCAATCTTACCGGTCTTGTGAGACATTATGTACCTAAAGCGCTTAGCGTGGCCGTCAAGCTTCTGCTTTGCCTTCTCAACAATCTCGTAGCCCTTCTTAAGGGGAACTTGGAAGTGGGTCTTAACCCTCTTAACGGGCCTGCACTGGAAGACGTAATAAGGTATAACTCCGGCAGAGGTTATCTCTTTCATAAGGGTAGCAAGAACTTCCGGGTCGTCGTTTACTCCTTTAAGGAGAACGGTCTGGTTGCTGACGGGAACGCCGCTCCTGATTAGGGCGTCAACGGCCTTCCTTGCCTCTTCTGTAACTTCCCTCGGGTGGTTAAAGTGGGTAACGAGGTAAACCCTCCTCTCCGGGGTAGAGTACTTTGAGAAGACCTCAAGGAGCTTACTGTCTTCATAAATCCTCATCGGGTAGAAGACGGGGACACGGCTACCGAACCTTACGAACTTTAGGTGGGGAATTTTGGAGAGCTCAGAGAGGAAGTACTCCATAACGTCGGTGGGCAGAACGAGGGGGTCTCCTCCGGAGATTAGGACATTGGTAATCTCCGGGTGCTCCTTAATGTACTCCACTGCTCCGTCAAAGAGCTTTAAGGTCTCGTTCGTAGGAATCCCTACGAGCCTCTTCCTGAAGCAGTGGCGGCAGTACCCTGCACACCTGTTGGTAACGAGTAAAAGGGCAGTCTCCTTGTACTTGTGCTGAAGGCCGGTTAATACAGTGTTCTCCTTTTCCCCGCTCGTATCGTAAGAGCCGGAGACGTCAAGCTCGTCAACGCTGGGAAAGATTATGTTCTTTATGGGGTCGTTAGGGTCTTCCCAGTCTATAAGGCCGGCGTAGTAGTCGGGGATAAACATCGGGTGGCGCTCAACGACCTTCTGGAGCTTCTTCTTCTCCTCTTTCGGAATTTTTACGCCGAAGGCCTGCTCTATCTCTTCAAGGCTCTTAAATCCCGGAATTTGCACCAGAGCACTCCTTTAATTAGGGTTTAAAATTTGGTTTAGGCGGTGGCGAACTTTGTAAGGTAGGCAAACCGCTTGAGGATAATATATTTCCCCAAACTTCAAAATGCAAGCAGCACTTTAGTTTAAGACACCAACGGAGACAATGTAAACGGGAAGCTCGCTCTTTTTCAAGCCGAGGAAAGCCTGAAGGTCAAAGTCGTAAAAAGCCCCTATTCCGCAGGCTCCGTGGTTTAAGCTCTCGGCAGAGAGGTAGAGGTTTTCGCCGAGAGCTCCCGCCTCAAGGAGAGCTCCCCTGTAGTCCCGGCAGGTAGGTGCATTCTCAAAGTCAAGGGTGAAAACAACGTTAAGGTTAGCGAGGGAAACAAAGCGCTGGGAGAGGCAGAGAGAGGAAATTTCCCTGCTGAAATCCCCCTCTCTATAAAGGGCCAGCCTTCCACCTGAAACCGTGTAGATTCCGTCGGGGAGCTCCTCAACGTTTTTAACCTGAATAAAGAAGTTGAGCTTCGGGAAGCCCCAGTCGGAGGGGAAACAGAGGAGGGAGGACTCAACAATCAGCTTAAAGTCGTTAAAGGACATCGGACTTCCCGTAAACTCCCTCCTTGAGCGCCTCTTTAAAAGAACCTCCGAGAGGGGAAGGGAGCTAACTTCGGGAAGCTGGTCTGCCGGCGGAGGAAACCTCCTGTAGAACTCGCAGCTATCAAGGTTTCCGTTAAGGTGGGCGTTGACTATCTCGGGCTCGTAAATAGGCTTCACTACAACGGGAGCTGAGGAGGGAAAGGAGGCAGTTATGAGGACTTCATCTCCCCAGTAGAGGGGAGGCTCTCCCGGCAAGAGGGCACAGAGGACAAACTCGTTCTCACCGTCAAGACCCAAAAGGGAGTTAACGGCGTTATCCTTAAAGAGGGAAACCGCGACTCCCTCTATCCCGATAGAGCGCAGGTAGGCCACACCGTTTGCGGCCATGTGCCCCGCATCAAGCAGGCAGTAGCGGTAAGCCCTCGCCCTGTATTTCCACGCGCTCCTTGCGTAGATGGTTGAGATTAAAGCAACGAAGTTCCCCGGGAGCTCACAGCACAGGGCACTCTCAAGGGCTTCCCTGTAGTTTCCCTTTAGAAGGAGCTCCAAGGAGTGGTCGACCGGCTGGTAGTGGTAAATCCCGTCGGGTATTTCGGAGAAACCCTCAACAAAGAAGTAGAGCTCAAAGGGGTAGAGAGCTCCCGCCGAAGGGGTAGCCCTAAAGCCGAAGGGCTCACCGTGGAAGTTTGCGAGCTTGGTAATTCCGTTCATCGCAAAGGCGAGGTTTGAGAGCTCCTGAAAGTCAATTTCTTCTACAACCGCCTCACCGCAGAGCCGGTAGAGGACGTCTATCGTCTCGCCGGTAAAACCTTTAAAGGGAAGGAGTCTGAAACGCTCGACGTCGGGGTAGAGCTTAAAGGGGTTCGGATAGTTGCTCCAGTCAAGGAAGTGGGGACGCCTAACGCTATCGTAGGTGTGAGCAGTCTTTACGTGGTAGTTGAAACAGGTTGACATGAAACCTCCTTTAGTTGAATTCTACCAGCCAACTATTAAAAAGATTTTTTAGATTACTTGACACATCATTTTAGGTACTCTAAATTTAAAAGAGAGCAAGTGAAATTTCAAAGAGGAGGGAAGGAATGAACCTTACGGAGCTGAGAGAACTGCAGGCTTTAAATACCCTTGTATTTGAGACTCTCGGTCAGCCCGAGAGGGAGAGGGAGTTTAAGTTCAAGTCCCTCAAGAGATGGGGTCTTGACCTGATACTGGGAAAGAAGGGAGGAGAAGAGACCTATTTCGTTGCAGAGTACGGAAAGAGGGCAAAAGGAGACGTTTACGAGGAGGAGGGAGTAAAGTACGAGGTAAGCGAAATACTTGAGGAGCTCCCCAAGAACAAAAAGCTCTTTGCCCACATTGAGATGGAGAACGGAAGGGCTTACCTTGTGGGGGAGCTCAGAGAAGGAGAGCACAACATAGAGATTTTAAGGCTCCCTGCAGCATCGCTCCTCCTTGCCTACTTCAAAAAGCACAGGCTTCACCACCTTATTGAGGCCTTAAGGAACGTAGGAACGGCAACGGAGCTCGTAAAACAGAGGGGACAGGAGGGTAAACCCTACCCCTTTGAGAAGCTCCCGAACGTTGCAAGGCGTTTCTTGAGGGAAGCAAAGAAAGTTGAAAAAGAGGCAGGCTTCGGAAGGGTCGCCCTTGCCTACTTCGGGGAAAACAAAGACGGAGACCCCAGGTTCAGAGTCTCTTGGTTGCTGCCGACCATAGCCCTTTTTGAGATAGACATAGCAGAAAAAGCAGACAAGATACTGGCAGCCTTCAAGTAGGAGGGAGAGAGATGGAGCTCTTAACCTGGACTCCGATAATCTTTACAAGAAAAGGTTTTCCCCGGGACGAGGCGGGCAGGCCCTTCCTCCCCGGAAACGCCATAAGGGAGGCGATAACGAGCGCCGTCATCTACTACTACATAAAGAAGGATAGAGAAATTGAAAACAGGGTTAAAGCCTACCTCCTCAAAAAGGGTCTAAAGCCCGACGAGGTAATTGAGAGAGTTAAGGAGATAATCCTTGACAAGTACCCTGTTCTAAACGGCCTTGAAATTCCCGAAAGGATAGACCTATCACAGGGAGAAGTCTACGAAACCCGGGCCGAGGTATTCAACCTCAAGAAGTGGGAGGACGAAGAGAGCTTCAAGGTTGAGGTTTTCAGGGGAACGATAGAGCTCCCCATCTCCTCTCCCCACCTTGAAAAGCTAAGGGCTGCAGGCCACTCCTTCTGCGAGGCCTTGGCGAGAATGGAGATGGGAATGCTTAAAGACCACCCCCTCGTAGAGAACTTCTACAAACCCCTCTTAAACGACATGAAGAGGTGGGAAATCCCATTAAGGGTAGGGATGTGGACCGAAGTTAGGTTCAAGGGACATCTGCTCTTTTTCTGGAGGATTAAAGAGGTGAGAAACGCCCTCATGGAAGAACTCAAGATAGACATAAGGCCCACAAAGGTTATTTACCTTCCGAGGGAAAGGTGTACAACCGGCTGGTGTGAGGCAAGAGTTTAAAAACTTAAACCATATAGAGGAGGTGTACTATGGCAGTAAAGAGGGACGAAAAGAGGATGGCAAGCCTTACAAGGCAGCTCAGGAGCATCATCGCCCAAATTGAGGCCTTAAGGGTTGAGATTGCTCAGCTTGACGTACTGGTTTCAGAGTACAGGTCAACAATCACAACCCTCAGGAACCTCAAGGATTTAGGGGCAGGTAAGGAAGTTCTCCTTCCGGTCGGAAGGATTGCTCAGGTGGGAGCAAAGCTTGAAGAGGTTGACAAAATTGTAATCAACATCGGAAGCGGCATCAGCGTGGAACTCCCCTTTGACGAGGCAATCCAGCAGATTGAGAAGGAAATCGTCGCAGTCCTTGCCCTCAGGGAAGCCCTTGAAAAGGCTATGGTTGAGCTCTACGCAAGGGTAGAAGAGCTCAGCCAGAAAATCAGGGAGCACGGCCAGGCAGAGGCCGCAGGGGAGGAGAAGAATGAGGGAGAAGGAGAGAAGAAGTAAAGAGGAGCTCATAGAGCTCCTCAAAAACCTCCCCGAAGGGAGAAAGATTTACTACCGCATAGGTAACCTGATGGTTGAGGTAAGTAAAGAAGAGGCTCTGAAGCTCATTGAAAAAGAAGAGGGGGAGGAGTAAACCTCCCCCTTAAAAACTTTTAAAACAGGAGGGAGAGATGAAAAGACCTGCAGCAGTGCTGATTCTCGTAGGATTTGTGATGCTCTTCTTAGGCTGGGCAATCGGAACCTTTTTCACTCAAAGGACTGTTGCTAAAGCAATTGCAACGATTCCCGGCTCACCAATTGTTCTGAGCGCCAAGTACGATAAGGAAAAGCACGCAATCCTATACTCAATGCTTAACCCCGGCGGAATGCCCCTAACAATCGTTGAGGAGTCATTCGTCTTTACGCCGGGAAGCGAGAGCAAGGAGAAGGGATACGTAGTCTCCCACCTTCCCGTCCACGTAGTTCTACCTCCGGGAGTCGTAACCGAGGTTGAGCTGAAGCTCAAGGCAGGAACGGAGAAGCTCCAAATCGGAGACGCCGTTCTGGCAACCTTTACCTACGTTCATCCCCTCTCTAAGGACCTCTACAGCGTAATCCACCCCTTCACTATGGGAGTAAAAGAGCAGAAGAAGGAGAAGGCCCAAACCGGGAAGGAGGGAGGTAAGTGATGGAGCGGATAATCTGGTGGATAGCCCTGATTCTCTTTGCTGTGGCGGTAGCCCTCGGACTCTTCGTTTTGGCCGCGGCAGTCGCCTCAAACCCCGAAACTGCCGCCTTCGTTTTCGGATTTCTCGGCTTCTGGCTCTTTGCCAACAGGCTAATTTTCGGTTTCGGCCAGATTGCCAACCTTGCAAGTGCCTTTGTTGAAGGGGAAGAGGTAAATAAGGAGGAGGTTGCAGAGAAAGTTGCTAAAAGCCCCGAAGAGGCCAAGCTGAGGAGACTTGAGGAGCTCGGAGTTGCTACCCTCCTTGCAATGTGGAGGAGCTCCCTTGAGCCCTTTAAGTACGCCTACTACTTTGGCTTCTTCCTCCTCTTCCTCTTCGCAGTTATGTTTGAGCTAAACATCATCTCCTCAATAGTCTTTGGTCCGGTAGTTGAGGCCTTAACCCTCGGAGCGGCAATTCCCACCGTTTTGGTGTGGGGGCTGGAGCTCCTTTCGGGCTACTACCTCTCTAAAGCCCTGATTAAAGCAGTTCAGGAACTTGAAAAGGAGAAGAAAGAGGAGAAATAGCTTAACCACCCCACGTTTCCCTTTCCACTTAGGGAGCTCTCTCGGGCTCCCTTTTTTTATGCTTAAATTTAACCGTAAGCAAATACGAAAATCGGAGGAGAGAGATGGAGGACTTTATCAGCAGGAACTACAGGTACGACTTCTCAATGTGCAATGAGCCCATAGAGCTCGTTGCAGACGACTACGACGTGGCAGAGTTCTTTGAGAGACTTATAGGCCTGGTTGAGCCGGTACCGGAGGAGGGGGTAAAGGTTGAGTGCCCCTACTGTGGAGCTCCCCTGGCGATAATCTACCCCGACAGGCTTGAGGAGACCGAGCAGGAGCTCTACCTGGGCGAGGAGGACGAGCCCTTCACAGACCTTATTGAGATGATTGAGGAGCTGGTAAAGGAGGGCAAGTTCAGAACGGCAATAGAGGTAATCCAGAGGAGCGGAGAGTGCAGGAAGTGCGGCAACACCTATGCTGCCTTAAAGTTCGTAATTCCCACAACTACCAACTTTGACTCGGTTGAAGAGCTGAGGGAGTTCTACGAGAAAGCCCTTGAGAAGGGGGAAAAGGAGTACTACTATAGGGAGCTCCCCGACGTAGCCTTCGTCGGAGTTAGAATCCTCTACGGAGGTGAGGAAATCTGGGAGATTGAGACCCTTCCCTTTGCCTACGACGAGAACGTTGAGTTCACCTGCGTCTTCCAGAAGCTCTACGACATAGTAATGGCGGAGGAAGTATGAGAAGACTTCCCGTAGTTGCGATAGTAGGAAGGCCGAACGTCGGAAAGTCCTCCCTCTTTAATAGACTCTTGGGGAAGAAGGTAGCAATAATTGACGATACGCCGGGAGTAACGAGAGACAGAATTGTTCAGGAGGCCGACATAGACGGCCACAGGGTAATCTTAGTTGATACGGGCGGAGTTGTTGAGAAGGACGCCCACCAGTTTGCAAAGGAGACTACAGAGCAGGCAAAGAGGGCTATGGAGGAGGCCGACGTAATAGTCTTTGTGGTTGACGGTCAGGAGGGGATAACCCCCTTAGACCAGGAGGTTGCAAGGCTTCTGAGGAAGTGGAAGAAGCCGGTAATCTTGGCCGTCAACAAAATTGACGAGCCTTTCATGGAAGACAACATCTACGAGTTCTACCAGCTGGGGTTTGACGAGGTAATTCCCCTCTCAACAATCCACAAAATAGGCGTTCCAACGCTGAAGGAGAAAATCATTGAAAAGCTTCCTCCCGAGCTAAAGGAGGCCGCAAAGAAGGAGCAGGAGAAGGTTGAGAGGAGGGAAAAGGCCGAGAGGCTAATCAGCGGAGAGGAGGCTGAAGAACTTGCATCCCTTCAGGAGACCTTAGAGAGGGGAGAGGAGTACGAGATAGAAGAGGAGGAAAAGGAGCCCATAAAGGTCGCCATAGTCGGAAGGCCCAACATGGGTAAATCTACCCTCCTCAATGCGCTGGTAGGCCAGGAGAGGGCAATAGTAAGCGACGTTCCCGGAACGACAAGGGACGCAATAGACACCTACGTCAAAATCGGAGACGACGAGTTTATCTTCATAGACACCGCCGGAATAAGGCGAAGGGGCAAAATCAAAGATATTGAGTACTACTCCTATCTGAGGGCACTTGACGCAATAGACAGAGCAGACGTGGTAGTTTTGCTGATTGACGCAGAGGAGGGGCCTACCGAAAGGGACGCAAAGATTGCGGGAATAGCCCTTGAGAAGTTTAAGCCCATAATAATCGCAGTAAACAAGATAGATAAGCTCAAGAGCCAGCAGGATTGGGAGAGGATTCACAGGGAGCTTGACCTGGTTTTTGACTTTATTCCCTACGCCCCGAGGGTCTTTATCTCTGCAAAGGAGAGGAAGGGGCTTAAGGAGCTCCTTAAGCAAATCAAAGACCTCTACAGCCAGTACACGAAGAAGGTTACAACCGGTAAGTTCAACAGGGTTCTTAGGGAGCTAATGGAAATCCACCAGCCCCCCGTTTACAAGAACAAAGTGGTTAAGATTTACTACGGAACTCAGGTTAAGACAAAGCCTCCCACATTCCTCCTCTTCTCAAACTATCCCGAGGGAATTCCCAAATCCTTCAGGCGCTTCCTTGAGAACAGGCTGAGGGAGGCGTTCGGCTTTAATAAAATCCCCATCAGAATCGTCTTTAAAAAGAGAACTTAGGAGGGAAGATGAAGATACTGGCAATTAACGGCTCTCACAGGAAGGGCTCAACTTTAATCCTTCTTGAAGAGGCGCTGAAAGAGCTTGAGGGGTTTGAGACCGAAGTAATCTCCCTGTGCGACTACACCCTTGAGTACTGTAAAGTCTGCAACGCCTGTAAGAGGAACGGAGGGGTCTGCATAGTTAAGGACGGCTATCAGGAGATTGAGGCAAAAATGAAAGAGGCAGACGCAATAATCATCGGCTCCCCGGTTTACTTCGGCTCAATTACAGGAATGCTCAAGACCCTCTTTGACCGCTCAAGAACTTTAAGGGTCAACTGGGAGCTTAAGGACAAGGTCTGCGCCGCAATCGCCGTGGGAGCAACAAAGCACGGAGGACAGGAGCACACCCTTCAGGCAATCCACGCCTGGGCGCTGATTCACGGAATGATTTTGGTGGCAGACTCAGACCCGACCGCCCACTTCGGAGGGGCTGCAATCGCAAAGCAGGTTGAGGACTCCTTTGAGATTGACGAGTGGGGCTTAAAGACCGCAAGGAGCGTAGGTAAAAGGGTAAGGGAAGTATTAAGTATGCTGAGGAAGTAGTGGTAATAGTAGGAACAAGCGGGTACTACTACCGGGAGTGGAGGGGAAGGGTTTATCCGAAGGGCCTTCCCCCCTCCCGCTGGCTTGAATTTTACAGCCAACACTTAAACGGGCTTGAAGTTAACTCAACCTTCTACAGGCCCCCGAGCGAGAGCTCGGTAAAAAAGCTCTCTAAGTACCCTCTCTACTACAGCCTGAAACTCTGTAAAGAGATAACCCACCGCAGGAGCTTAAAGGAGGAGCTCCTAACCCCCTTCTTTAAGGCAAAAGAGGTTTTAGGCGAAAAGCTGACTACCCTCCTTGCCCAGTTTCCCCCCTCCTTTAAGCCCAATAAGGCAGAATTCCTGATTAAACTGTTTGAGGTTTTTAGAGAGAAGGGAATAACGATAACGGTTGAACTGAGGAACCCTGACTGGGAGGGAAAGTTAAAAGAGCTAAAGGAGAGTAAGATTCCGGTAGCCTGCATCAGCTTTCCCGAAAAACTCAAGTGGCTGAAGAAGTGCGTAAAGACGAGGGAAATTACCTACTTGAGACTCCACGGAAAAGGGGAGCTCTACAGGGGAAGCTACAGGGAGGAGCTCCCGAAAATAGCAGAGTGGATAAAGAAAAGCCCTTCGGAAAAAAAGCTAATCTTCTTCAACAACACCTTAGGCGAGGCCTTTGAAGACGCGAGGGAGCTCCTAAAGCTCCTCAGCTAAAGGAATAAAACCTCTCCTTCACCAAACCACAATCCCGCTCATTTTTTCGGGCATTTCAACAAGAG
>Ga0256838_1000527_pt1 | contig 22701 bp, 21 predicted proteins | sample 4571419metaG_FD_185978 | JGI IMG/M metagenome (GOLD analysis project Ga0256838, IMG submission 185978) | Hydrothermal vent microbial communities from Guaymas Basin, Mexico - 4571-419 | ecosystem: Environmental > Aquatic > Marine > Hydrothermal vents | place: Mexico: Guaymas Basin | collected...
TATGTTTAGTATTCATCTCACCTCTTACTAATTTCTCATATCTTTTTTTAGTCTTTTATTCATGCATAGTCTTTTTCAGTATTTTACTGTTTTATTCCTGATTTAAGTTGTGTAGAAAGGTATGATTAATAGTGACTTTTTATTTAAAATAGATATTAGTTTAAGAAAAAATTGTTGTATGCTGAATGGTTACTATAATTCAATAATTTTATTCAAATAAGTAATAGTTTTTTATTTTATTGTTATATACTATAGTAAATTCTCTATGAAGGAAATAATTTGTTTATTTTTAAAAAATTACATGGGTTAATATCGTTGTTATTTCTCTTTACTTTTTTATCTCTCTCTTATGCAGGGACAACAGAAGAAGATTATAATAACTGTAGTTGTCCTGTAGGTCAATATTATGAAGCATCTTATTCTCAGTCTATATACATACAACAATGGGGAAACTTAAGCTCATTTAAAGATGGACAAAGCATATCTCATTGGTGTCATACTACTTTTAGATTGATAGACATACGTACCGTACTACCTCCTTGTGGAGAGGGTACATATCATGCACTATACTGTGAAGTTCAGTTTGAACGATTTGATGAGATTTGTAAAGTTTGTGTAAAAGAGGATACTCCTTTTCCTAAGGAACAGAATCAATCAGAATATTCAAATAGTTGGGTTATAGATACTACGGATAATAGACAAACTTGTAGTGAAAATAATGGAACAATAGAAAATGCGATGTTTACTTGTATAAAGTATCAACGCTGTAAAACACCAAAAGTATCTACTTGTGACGACAATCAAACGTTAGATAGTTCCGTATCCCCACCTATTTGTGTAGATATAACTCCACCTTGTGAGCAAAAGGATACAAAATTCCCACAGATAACCACTAATGAACAAGAGATACTTAAACATTGGACAAATATAGATGCAAATCTGAGTCAAACTTGTTTATATATGAACGGTACAGTTCAATCTCAGCATGTTTCTTGTCAAACAGAGTATCGTTGTGTAAAACAAACTGATAACCTTCCTAAAATTTGTCCTGAATCCATCTCCTCTTACGTTTCCCCAAGAAACGGCACTTTCCATGAAGACATAGGCATAGATGGTGTGGGCTTTGGATTGCACTATGACTCTTCGGAGTGGAACAGTACTAGCATAGCTCATGGGTGGTCTGTGAGTACTCATGCTAGGCTTGAGGGTGATAGGCTTCATTATGGTTCTGGATCTGTGAGGGTGGTAGATGTTTCTACGCTTGAAAATGGACTTACGGTTGTACTTTCTGGCTCAAACGAGATGCTTTTTGATGTGGAGGGTAAACTCCAAAGCATTAGAGACCTCTACACAAAAGAGACAAAAACAACTTTTTCTTACGATTTGGTGGGTAATTTGGTAACACTCACCAATCTTTACGAAAAAATTTCAACTATCGAACGAGATGCTTCTGGTCAAGTGACGGCTATTGTCGCTCCTACAGGGCAGAGAACGCTTTTGAGCATCGATAGTAATGGTGATTTGGTAGAGGTTCAGTATGAAGATACTGCTTCGTATGCCTTTGAGTATGAGCGTCACTTGATGACAGTAGAGACAGAACCAAATGGCAACAGGTTTTTACACTTCTTTGATGACAGTGGAAATGTGGTTAAAGTCATAGACGCAGAACAAGCCGAATGGAACTTCGATTCCACCACTGCTGACACCTACAACTCCCATACCGTCACACGAGCCTCTGGTGACATCATCACCTATAAAAACCACTTCTTAGAGAACAACACCACCCTAAGAACTGAGAAGTTACTCCCTACAGGTGACATAGTCGAGTACACTAACAGCATAGATGACAGTATGAGTAGTACAAAGAGTTGTGGTATGACTACAACGAACCTCTATAAAACAAACCTAGATGGCTCACTCTTTAAAGATGTCTATATAGGTAAACGTGTGTTAGAGAGTAGTACTGTGGTAACGCCTAGTGGACTCACTAACACCACCCACTTCACCAAAGCCTACACCCTAAAACAAGATGGTAGCCTCAAACGCATAGTAAACACAAGCACCACAAACCAAAAAACCTCCACTGCTATAGTCAACTATAAACGTCATAGAAACATCTCTGTCTCCCCACTAGGTAAAAGAAGTCATGTACAGTATGACACTAAGATGCAAAACCCTCTACACATTAAAGCGTATGGATTGCATAAAACCTATTACTCTTATGACACACAAGGTAGAGTCACACAAGAGTCTACAGGTAACAGAGTCACGCACTACACTTACAACCCTAGAGGAAACCTACAAAGCATTACAGACCCATTAGGAAGAGTGACTACTTACACTTACGACAGTAGAGACAGAGTCATACAAACCACCTACGCAGATGGTAGTGCAGAAACATATGAATATGACGCAAACTCAAATCTAGTGACAAGAACCGTACCCACACCAACTGACCATACCTTTAGCTACAACGGTGTAAACAAAAGAGTCTCAAACACAAGCCCCCTACAAAAACAAACCACGTACACTTATGACAAACAAAGACGTATAACTAAAATAACAAAACCAAGTCAAAAAACTATAGATACTACTTATACTAACGGAAGAGTCACAACTGTCACTACACCTGAGGGAACAACAAACTATAGCTATGCGTGTCAGTCAAATGTAGCTAACATATCTAAAAACACCGAAAGCCTAGATTTCACATATGATGGTACTTTGCTTACAAGTATGACCTACAGTGGTCAAGTCAATCAAGCTATCTCTTATACGTATAACAGTAATTTTAACCCTACATCTATGACTTACGCTAACCAAACAGAGAGTTATGTTTATAATGATGATGGTGAGATTGTATCTATTGGTGCGTTAGCAAACGCACCCTACACGATAACACGTACCAAAAGAAACAAGCTCATAACCCTAACAGACGGAACCTACACCAAAACCACTAAAATCAACCGTTATGGTGAACTTAGAAAAGTAAAAGACAATATCATCAAAGTAAAACTCTTTAGAAACAAAGCAGGACAGATAAAAAGAAAAGTAGAAAAACTTACAAACCAAAGAAAAAAAGTCTACCACTACACCTATGATGACAGAGGAAGACTCACAGAAGTGAAAGAACGTAGGAATGTTGTAGAGAGTTACACTTATGATGCAAATGGAAATAGACAGAGTGCTACAGTTAACGGTACAACGGTTACTGTATCTTATACACTTGATGATAACCTCATAGTCTATGGACAAAACACATACACGTATGATGAAGACGGTTACTTACAAACTAAGACTACACCGAATGGAACTACTACATACACTTATGGAACACTTGGAGAACTCAAAGAAGTCATCACTCCTACCAAGACCATCACTTATCTTCAGAATGTGAATAATCAGAGAGTGGCGAAGTTGGTTGATGGGGTCATCACAGAGAAGTATCTTTGGGCTAATTTGACTACACTTTTAGCTGTGTATGATGGAGCAGATAACTTAGTACAGAGATTTGAGTATGTAGATGCTAGAATGCCTGTAGCGATGACAGATGGTTATGGTACGAAGTATTACTTGCATTATGACCAAGTGGGAACATTGAGAGCTGTGAGTGATACTTCGCATAATATTGTCAAAGAAATAACCTACGATACATTTGGGAATATTTTATCAGACAGCAACAAAGCATTTAAAATACCGTTTGGGTTTGCAGGTGGGTTGTATGATGCTGATACTAAATTGACGAGATTTGGGTATAGAGATTATGATGCAACTACTGGTAAGTGGACTGCTAAGGATCCTATTGGGTTTAGTGGTGGGGACTCTAATTTGTATGGGTATGTGCTTGGGGATCCTGTTGATTTAACTGATTCTACGGGGTTAATTACTGATACGTTAGATAACCCTATAATGTTACCTCTTGCTTTAGGTTTTGGTCTTGGTTTGGCATTAAATGAAGCTATGCCTTTTTATAGTGATTGGTGGAATAGTCCTCATTGGTGGGACTTCCCAACAGATGATGAACAAGACGTATTTTGTGAATCTTCTCAAAGGGGGAAAAAGAATCTTCGTAATGAATATACGAAAGATGTTCAAGATAATAAAATCAAAGACCCTTGTAAATATTTAAAAAGCTTATATAATAGTACAAAAAATAGTGTTGAACGAGCAAAAATCAGAAAAGCACAAAAACACTTTGGTTGTGATGGGAAAAATAGATATGAGTGATAAGAGATGGTATATTGCAAGTATTCTTGTGTCATATCGAGTAAAGAATGGAAAACAAGAGATCTATCCAGTTTATGAAAATTTTACATTATTTTATGCAAAGAATAGAAAAAAAGCTTGGAAAAAAGCAATTAAATATGGTAAATGGTATGCAAATATTGATGATAAACTAAAAATAGATGGGAATCCTGCATATACAAAATATGAAGGTATCAGGAAGGTTATTGAAATAATAGATGATGAATTTGATTTAAAGATTCCTTTGGATGGACTAGAAATTAGTTATTCGTATATGGAGCTTTCCAGTGAAGAAGCTATACAAAATTTAGCTAAAGGACGAAGAGTAACTGTTGAATATATAGATATGGACGAATCTTAATGTTTAAAAAAATATGAGGACTTAAAATTTATTTGCACCACGAGTCCTCTAATAACATGCATACCAAAAGTCAAAACAAGGTAAAATAACCTATGTCACATAACCCAAGACTCACCAACACCACCAACCAAAAGACCTCTACTGCTATAGTCAACTATAAACGTCATAGAAACATCTCTGTCTCCCCACTAGGTAAAAGAAGTCATGTACAGTATGACACTAAGATGCAAAACCCTCTACACATTAAAGCGTATGGATTGCATAAAACCTATTACTCTTATGACACACAAGGTAGAGTCACACAAGAGTCTACAGGTAACAGAGTCACGCACTACACTTACAACCCTAGAGGAAACCTACAAAGCATTACAGACCCATTAGGAAGAGTGACTACTTACACTTACGACAGTAGAGACAGAGTCATACAAACCACCTACGCAGATGGTAGTGCAGAAACATATGAATATGACGCAAACTCAAATCTAGTGACAAGAACCGTACCCACACCAACTGACCATACCTTTAGCTACAACGGTGTAAACAAAAGAGTCTCAAACACAAGCCCCCTACAAAAACAAACCACGTACACTTATGACAAACAAAGACGTATAACTAAAATAACAAAACCAAGTCAAAAAACTATAGATACTACTTATACTAACGGAAGAGTCACAACTGTCACTACACCTGAGGGAACAACAAACTATAGCTATGCGTGTCAGTCAAATGTAGCTAACATATCTAAAAACACCGAAAGCCTAGATTTCACATATGATGGTACTTTGCTTACAAGTATGACCTACAGTGGTCAAGTCAATCAAGCTATCTCTTATACGTATAACAGTAATTTTAACCCTACATCTATGACTTACGCTAACCAAACAGAGAGTTATGTTTATAATGATGATGGTGAGATTGTATCTATTGGTGCGTTAGCAAACGCACCCTACACGATAACACGTACCAAAAGAAACAAGCTCATAACCCTAACAGACGGAACCTACACCAAAACCACTAAAATCAACCGTTATGGTGAACTTAGAAAAGTAAAAGACAATATCATCAAAGTAAAACTCTTTAGAAACAAAGCAGGACAGATAAAAAGAAAAGTAGAAAAACTTACAAACCAAAGAAAAAAAGTCTACCACTACACCTATGATGACAGAGGAAGACTCACAGAAGTGAAAGAACGTAGGAATGTTGTAGAGAGTTACACTTATGATGCAAATGGAAATAGACAGAGTGCTACAGTTAACGGTACAACGGTTACTGTATCTTATACACTTGATGATAACCTCATAGTCTATGGACAAAACACATACACGTATGATGAAGACGGTTACTTACAAACTAAGACTACACCGAATGGAACTACTACATACACTTATGGAACACTTGGAGAACTCAAAGAAGTCATCACTCCTACCAAGACCATCACTTATCTTCAGAATGTGAATAATCAGAGAGTGGCGAAGTTGGTTGATGGGGTCATCACAGAGAAGTATCTTTGGGCTAATTTGACTACACTTTTAGCTGTGTATGATGGAGCAGATAACTTAGTACAGAGATTTGAGTATGTAGATGCTAGAATGCCTGTAGCGATGACAGATGGTTATGGTACGAAGTATTACTTGCATTATGACCAAGTTGGTTCACTCCGTGCTGTTTCTGATGCACAATTGAATATTGTAAAAGAGATAACTTACGATACATTTGGTAATATATTGAATGACACTAACCCATCATTTAAAGTACCGTTTGGGTTTGCAGGTGGGCTTTATGATTCTGATACCAAATTGACGAGGTTTGGGTATAGAGATTATGATGCCTATACTGGGAAATGGACTGCTAAAGACCCTATTGGGTTTGGGGGTGGGGACTCGAATTTGTATGGGTATGTGTTGGGGGATCCTGTGAATTTTGTGGATCCTGAGGGATTGGAAGCATATGGTACAAGTAAATGTGATTATTATAAGAAAAGATGTGAAGCAGGTGAAGGTAAAGATAATTATTATTGTAATACAGCTCAAACTATGTGTGACTTATTTTCAAAAGAACCTGAATCTTGGAGTAATTGTACTAGACAATGTTTGCAAGATTATGCAGAAAAATATTGTCGAGATGAACAATGTGGAGAAAATGGAATGAATGATACGTTATGTGCATTTAATGCTCACACTTATTGTTTTATTAAATGTAAAGAAAACCCTACAAAGGATCCTTTTAAATGAAAATTTTATTATTAAATCTTCTCTTAATTATACCAATAATAGGATTTTATTTCATAAAAATTCATGAGTTTAAACTTAAATATACTGTTTTTGGAATTTTACTAGGATCTATAATCTCTCCATTGAGTTTAGGACTTTATAGTATGGCATTTCTTTTACCATATATAGGAATTGTTTTTCTCATTTTTATGCCAGTAAATTTATTTTTTTCTAAACCAGCTTGGTGGCTACTAGTAAAAAAACTTAGTTTAATAGATGGTATAAATTTATCACTATATGACCATTTATATCTTTCATTGTTAAATGGACTTATTTGGGCAACATTATTTTCTCTTATTGGATTATTTTTTGATATAAAAAGTAAATAAGTACCTAACCATAATAAATAGACAAAAATAGATATATCATATTTCATCAATCTCAGTAGAGAATAAATACTTTTTTGCTTGATATTATGAAGAATAAGTCTCAAATACAGTATCATCTAATTTTTGATGATTTATTATGGTTAGGTACTTAATGAAGTGCCAAAAAGATTTCGGAGTCTAGTGTGACAATGACAACCCTATTTTCTTACTCATACTACCAGTCCTCTAATAACACGCATACCAAAAGCCAAAACAAGGTAAAATAAACCTATGTCACATAATCCAAGACTCACCACCACCAACCAAAAGACCTCCACTGCTATAGTCAACTATAAACGTCATAGAAATATCTCTGTCTCCCCACAAGGAAAAAGAAGCCATATACAATACGATTCTAAAATGCAAAACCCTCTACATATTAAAAGTTATGGACTGCATAAAACCTTTTATACATAAGAGGTTACAAGGTTAGCAAGGTTAGCAAGGTTAGGGGTCAGGTGATAACGATAATTTAATTAACTCTACGCTATACTTCTATCAAGGAGAACATCATGCCAAGACGACCACGTATAGAGATAGCAGGGTATTATCATATCATCAACAGAGGTGTGGCACAAAGAGTCATCTTTAAAGAGGCAAGTGATTATGAATACTTTGAAGAGCTGATGTGCTTTTATATGAAGAGTTATGGTATTACCTTACATAACTATTGTCTGATGGGTAACCACTATCATCTGCTACTAGAGATTAAGACTGAAAACCTCTCGAAGTTAATGAGACAACTTAACATGAACTATGCCATCTACTTTAACAAAAAATATAAAAGAACAGGACATCTCTGGCAAGGACGCTTTAAGTCATGGTATGTGACAGATGAGGCATACCTCTATACACTCATGCTCTACATAGAACAAAACCCACTTAAAGCCAATATGGTCAAACATTTAGAAGAGTACCCATACAGTTCATACCATTACTTCTTAGCAGATGAGATACCTGAGTGCTTACAACAGTCATGGATAGTACAAAACCATGGAGAGGATAAAGAAGCCATAGAAGCTATGTTAAAAGGTAGTGTAGAGAGTGCTGTGTTACAAGAGCTTAAAAAAGTATCAAGTCTTGTAGAAGCTCCCAATGTAGATAAGAAGCCAGACATAAAGAATCTTGAAAAGATGTTAGCCAAGCCTAACGATATGAAAGAGAGAAACAAGCAGATAGTCAAAGCATACGAACAAGGCTACTCTCAGCATAGCATTGCTAAAGTATTAGGTATATCACAACCTGCGGTGAATGGAGTGATAAAGAGGAGTAGGAAATGAGTTATCGTTATCACCCGACCCCTCGACCCCTAAATCTCGACCCCTAAATCTCTAGCAATTAGTATTTTGATTGCAATCATCTTTTCAGGTTATTTTATATATCAAGAATATAAAAAGAGTATAGAAATACAATCTTATATTTCCATGGCTGAAGAAAGAGCGTTGTTATATTCTATCCTTACTTTAGATAAGAAAAAAAATACTAATCATCTTGATAAATACATCAAATCTTTAATAAATTTTGATTTAAGAGTAATGTATAAATATAACGATATAAAGAATAAAATAAATTTAAAACGCTATTGTAGTAATCTAAAAAACATACAGAGTGATAGTAATCAAAGCATAAAAAATATCTTTTATAAAGTATGCTTAAAAGAATAAAAGGGGTCATGTGCAATGGCGTTAAGTTAAGCTCTAATAAGCTAAAAAACCTCACATACCTACATCGTATTTTTCACTTGCTCTATCCAATAAGGCATGATTTTTTGTTCTGCTTTTAGGGTGGTGCTTAGTCCGTGACCTGGGTAGATGGTGTAGTCTTCGTTTATCTTCATGGCTTTTTCTAAACTTTTTATCATCTCTTTTCCGTCTGAAAATGGGAAATCCCATCTTCCTATAGATTGTTGGAAGAGAAAATCTCCTGAGAACCATACGTCTTTGATTTGTATGATACTACACGCTGGGGTGTGTCCTGCGAAGATACGGTATGTGATAGGGATGCCTTCTATGCTAAGGGTTTCATCTCCTAGTACTTCATGGTTTGGGGTGCTTGGGGGTGTGGGTTGACCTAGTGGGCATTTTTTTAGCATGAAGCTGTCACCTTTGGGGCAGTATAGGGGGATATTTAGTTTTTCTTTTAGGGCTTGATTGCTCCATACGTGGTCGAAGTGTCCGTGGGTATTGAGTATGGCTACAGGGTTCGTGACATTGGCTAAGACCCATGGTGTGGCATCCATACCTGGGTCTATGATAAAGTCTTTGCCCTCTACTGTGACGATATAGCAATTGGTTTGGGTCATGCCCATAGGCTGAATTTTAATTTGCATTGGTTATAATCTTTATTATGAATTTTTACGCACTTTTAGAACAATCCATTCTCAGCGATGACATTAGAGTCAAAGCCAAATTGACGGCTCAATGTTTGGCATATTGTAGCCAAAATGAGGTTAGGGTAGAGGAGGGGTTTATCCCTCTTGTCTTTCATCGTCCCTCTTATGCTTCATATTGTACGATAGTCAAGCCCAAAGACTTGCGTATGCGTAAAGATTTTGATAGTGATGAGGGTTTGGCTACTTTAGTACACTCTATCGCGCATATTGAATACTCTGCGATTGATTTGGCGTTGGATGCTGTGTATCGTTATCCTCACATGCCTTTAGCTTATAAAGTAGATTGGTTAGAGGTGGCTAGTGATGAGATACGCCATTTTCAAATGCTTCATACCCTTTTGGTCGAGTTAGGATTTGAGCATGGGGATTTTCCTGTACATTGTGGGCTTTTTGATGCGAGTTACAATACAGCTTGTAATATACTAGACCGTATGGCGATAGTCCCTCGGTACTTTGAAGCCTCAGGATTGGATGTGGGCCCTCAAATCATCAAAAAACTAGCCAACAAGCACAAAATACCTGCTGTCTCCAAGCTCATAGCAATGCTTCATACCATCCATGATGAAGAGATAGTCCATGTCTTAAAGGGCGATAAATGGTTTAAATACCTGTGTAAGCAAGAGGGCAAAGAAGAGGGTACAGAAGAAGAGGTCTATTTTGAGATACTAGGACGTTATGATTTGCTAGACAAGCATCGCCCTCATGTCAATGTAGACGCACGAAAAGAAGCAGGATTTAGCTGTAGTGAAATCAAAAAATTGGGTGCAAAGGAATGTACATGAAAATCTCGTCTCTAAAAATCTTGTCTTTAAAAGCATGGTCTCCAAAAGCATTTTTTGAAGCGATGTTTTTTACGCCTTCTTGGTATCATTATATGCTGATGATATTGCTTTTTCCTCTTTCTTTGGTCTATGGAACTTTGATGCTTTTACGTAGGGTATTGACCCCTAAAAGTCATTTTAGTATTCCTATCATTAGTGTGGGTAATCTCATGGTAGGAGGTACGGGAAAAACACCTTTTACGATAGCTATTGCATCATGTTATGAGGGGGTAACTATCATTTCTCGTGGCTATGGTAGGCAAAGCAGAGGACTCATACAAGTAAGCCAAAAAGGACAAATACTCACAACAGTACAAGAGAGTGGAGATGAACCGATGCTTTTGGCAACGTCTCTGCCTACGGCATCGGTCATCGTGAGTGAAAATAGAAAGTTAGCGATAGAACTAGCCATGAGAGAGGGTGCAAAAATAATACTCTTGGATGATGGATTCTCTAGGGTAGGTATCAAAAAATTTGAAATACTCTTAGAACCTCAATGTATATCCAATACTTTACCCTTTCCTGCTGGTGCGTTTAGAGAGTTTGCTTTTACCAAAAGAATAGCAGATATTATAGCCAAAGAGGGTAGAGACTTCCATAGAGAAATATCCTTTGAAAATCTAAGTGATAAGATGCTCTTGGTCACAGCCATTTCTCAGCCTCAACGCTTGGATAGTTATCTGCCTCATGGGGTGGTGGCTAAGGTATATCTGGATGACCATGCCTATTTTGATGAAGAAGTACTCAAAGCCAAGATGCTAGAGTATGGTGCTAATACACTTCTCGTAACCGAAAAAGATGCTATTAAAATGCAAGGGTTTAAGTTACCTTTGTCACTAATGAAGCTAAAATTAAGGCTAAATGATACGCTCTTTATATCAATAAATCACTATTTGAGGAAATATAATGTTCACTAAAAAATACTTTGTTATGGGTTTAATCGCTCTTTTTACACTCTCACTTCATGCTATTAAGATACCACAAGAAAAAAAGCCACCTCAAAAAGAGGTCTATGAAAAAGTTTGGGAAAAGACGTATGGAGGCGATGAAGATGATATTGCCCATGATATTGTCGCTTTAGACAATGCCCAAAGTGTCATCGTAGGCACGTGTAAATCATTTGCTCAATCAGGAAGTCAAATCTGTGTCATACGTATGGATGCAAAAGGTACAGTGGTATGGCAATTGCTTTTAGGAGGGGATAAAGAAGACAAAGGACGTGCTATTACACGTGCTTCTGATGGTATGCTTTATATCTTGGGTACGACCAAATCATTGGCTACTAACTATGATAGAGACATTTATGTAGCCAAAGTATCACTAGAGGGTAAGCTACTATGGGAGAGAGGCATAGGAGGCGAATTAGATGAAAAAGCAGGGGGTATTGTCGGGACAGATGATGGTGGCGTGGTAGTCGTAGGAAGTTCTGAGTCTTTTGGTGACCGTTATGGAGATATCTACATCGCAAAACTAGACAAAGAGGGCAATAGTGTTTCTGCTCGTACCATAGGGGGCAAAAAAACAGAAGAAGCCCATGCCTTGACACGTCTCAAAGATGGTACATTGGTTATGGTAGGGATGCGTGCTACAAACAATAGAAATTATGAAGAGTTTTTTATCGTAAAACTAGACCAAAATGCCAAAGTGTTATGGACTAAAACATTTGGTGATTATGATGATGATAGCTTAGAGGGTGTGGTAGGTACGATGGATGGTGGCATGGTAGCTGTAGGAAAAACACGTTCTTATGGTAGCCAACAGACAGACTTAACCGTCATGAAACTCTCTAAAGATGGAAAAGTACTGTGGCATAAAGTGTATGGGTTTAAATACTATGAGTATGGTAACTGTGTGACAACGACAGCTGATGGTGGCTTTATGTTGGCAGGGGCTACAAGTACTTTGGGCAAGGGGTCACATAGTGTCTATATGATGGCATTAGATAAAGATGGTAAGCTTATCTGGTCTCATGTCTATGGGGGAGAAAATAGAGACATCGCTCATGGTATGGCTCGTATGAGTGATGGTACGGTCATGACAGTAGGTCAGAGTGAAAGCTTTAGCCGTTCCAAAGGGTTTTATATGATTAATGTAGATAAAGCAAAAGTAGAAGTCAAGGCAGAAGTCAAAAAAGTATCAACAAAAAGTAAATAAACATTTAAATATTATATAATATAAAGATAATAATCGTATAATTGTATACCAATATATACTAAGGAATATAAAATGAAAAAAATATTAACAACCATAGCATTACTAAGTACACTTACTTTTGCAGGAGAGCATCCGATAGAACTAGGGATAGGATATGCACCAGGAGACAATAATGGTGATATGGTTACAGGATTTGCTTCTATGACTGTATTTTCAGGATTAGGTGCGCGTGTAGAATATACGACCAATATCAATGAAGGTAATATATTTGCAAAAGAAGATGTAACACGTTATGCTCTTTATGCTGTCTATAATTTACCAATTACCAACTATCTTTCACTCACACCAAAGATGGGAATTGTAAAAAATGATAGTGAGATTAGTATAGCTGATGTAGTAGGGTCTATCGATGGTTCATCTACAGAGTTTACCTATGGTCTTGAAGTTAACTATAATTACAATGAAAAAATTGCTTTCTATCTAGGCTATACGGACTATGGTAATGACTTTGATTTCAATCATTTTAACAGTGATTATATGGACAGTGCTAACTTCAGCTTTGGTCTTAAAGTAGGTCTATAAAAAGCAGGTATAGAAATAGACGCTATGCCTATAGAGTATGATACTATCATCATCGGTGCTGGTATCGCAGGGGCTTCTCTAGCCTATACCCTCACACAACAAAATCAAAAAGTGCTTCTTCTTGATAAAAGAGGTATCGCAAAAGGTGGCTCTGGGGCTGCTGGGGCTTTTGTCTCTCCTAAGATTGGCAAAGGCTCACCTCTGCTGACACTCACGAACCAAGCCTTCATATCTGCTAAAGATTTTTATCTTTCTACTTGTCCAACGCACTTCCATCAAACAGGTGTCCTACGTATACCCAAAGACGCTATAGACGCTATAAAATTTGCTGAATATGAATCCTACATGAGCAACAGCTATCAGCACTACAGCAAAGAACGCTTACAAGATTTGGGCATCAAGTGTCATTTTGATAGTGTCTACTTTGATGAAGCAGGGGATTGTGACGCTGTAAAAGTCTGCCATGCTTTACTTCAAGGTATTGATGTGGTCATCCATGAAGTCAAAACACTCAAACAAGAAAATAACCTATGGGCAATAGACCACTATCGTAGTAAAAATATAGTACTTGCTACAGGATATGAAAATGATTTGGTAGATATACGCTACATGGGTATCAAAGGGATATGGGGTACACGTGCAGACTTTAGCTCGGCTTTGGCATTGCCCATGAGTATGCATCAGTCTATGTCTGTAGGTGCAAACAAAGAGGGTATCATCAAGATTGGTGCAACACATGAAAGAGAAATTTACACAGCGATACGATGCAAAGAAGCACAAGCCCTAGCACTCAAAGAAAAAGCCTCTGCTTTGATAGATACCTCTGATTTAGTCTTAAAAAATACTTTTTGTGGTATGCGTGCAGGATGTAGGGATTATTTCCCTATTTTAGGCTCTGTGATAGATGTAGCCTACATGCTAGAGCAGTACCCCTCTATCAAAAAAGGTAGCAAAGCACCTCTACAGTATCTCCAAAACCTCTATGTCTTCAACGGTCTAGGAGGACGAGGATTTGTCTTTGCCCCTATGATGGCTGAGATATTGGCATCTCACATCACAAAAGGAAAAGAGATAGACAGACGTGTATGTGCCGATAGGTTATTTTTGAAATGGTGTCGCAAACTTTAAAAAGCAGTAAAATAGTTATGCTATAATAGACAAAACCAAAAAGGAATGTATATGCAAAGCACATCAGAAGTAGAATACAAAGCGATTATTTATCAAGAAAGTATGTTAGGCTCATTGCTATTAGGAGGTGCAAAAGTTGACCCCATAAAATTTAGTAATTTTCTCAATGAAAATGCCAAAAACAATTGGCGTGTAGTCACCATGGAAAAAGACATAAGAAGAATGCTCCTTTTATTTAAAAGAGAAGCCTATGTAGTCTTAATGGTAAGAGATAAATAATGAAAATATCAACAATAATATCTTCATTCTTACTGGTCATTTGGGTATTTCTCACCATACTCGTGATATGGACAGATACGTTAGACTACATTCTTTATATAAAACTTTCCATCACCATGGGCATCGTAGCCATCTCCAGCATATTAATAGCCTTAGCCCTAAAAGAATATGGAACAGACAAAAAGCTAAAAGAACATCATTATTTAGATTGATATACGGAGATGTAAAATGGAATTAGTTTATTTATGGGTAGAAGACTATAAAAATATAAAGAAACAAGGGTTTAACTTTTCGCCTAGGTTTTCTTGTAAATTTTATGATGAGTATGAGGAAGATGAAAATGGGAAAGAGAAGTTAAAAGAAAATTGTAAATTAGAAATAAAACCTAAAGAGCATATAGAAAATTTCTTTGGGGATAATATCAATGTTACGGCTATTGTTGGTAAGAATGGGAGTGGGAAGAGTAGTGTATTAGAAATATTAAATAGTTTAACAAATAATCAATCTATAAGCAGTCTAGATTGTAAATATATTATAATATTGGATAATGGTCTTTATCAGACAAATATTAACCTTCTATCAAATAGTTTTTTACAAAAATATATAAAATATAAAGATATTTATACGCTGAATTATGTATCAGAAACATCTTCAGAGGAAAAAAAATTAGAACGAAATATTGATATAAGTATAAAAAAAATTGTAAAGTTATTAAAAACTTTACATAAGTTTAAGATTGATATAGATGATTCTGATATATTTATGTATAAGCCAAAATTTATACATCTAATTATTCTAAGTTCAAAAGAATTAGTGATTAAGGTAAAAGCCAAGTTTATTAAAGGAATAGAAGATAATACTTGTGAATTTGATAGAATAAATAATTTTTTTAATAAAATTGATAAATATGATGAAAAATGGAAACAATTCATTCTTCATAAAATTTTAATTAATGAATTTTCTTTTTTAGAAAATTTAAAAATATTTACTTTATATGAATGTATAGTAAAATATTGTTATGATGATTCTGAATCTGACTTACAATTTGAATATCAGAAATTTATTAATAATACAGATAGATTATCTAAAATATCATTTAAAGATACAACAGAGGAACAGTGGGAGTTTTTATTGTCTTATGGAGATATTTTTATTTATGATTTTTCAGATGAATATGGACGGAAATATACAGATTTAAGTCATGGTGAAAAAATTATTTTTTCAATTTTCTTACATCTGACACGAATTTTTGATGACTATATTGGACGAAATGATTGCTTAGTTCTTTTTGATGAAATTGATATACCTTTACATCCAAATTGGCAAAAGTCTTTGATTCAATCATTCCTTAATACATATGTAAATAAAAAGAATAATATCCATTTTATATTAACAACCCACTCCCCATTCCTCCTATCAGACATCCCAAAACAAAACATAATCTTCCTAGACAAAGACGAAAAAGGAAACTGTAAAGTAGTAGATGGATTAAAAGATAAAAAACAAACCTTCGGAGCAAATATCCATACTTTACTTAGTGATAGCTTTTTTATGGAAGATGGGCTTATGGGGGAGTTTGCTAAGGGGAAGATAGATAAGGCGATTACACTTTTAAATCAAGACAAATTAAATGAAAAAGACTTGAAATATTGTGAGCAGATTATTTCTATTATTGGTGAACCTATTGTTAAGAATCAGTTAGAAAAAATGCTTCATTATAAGAAAGTTGATTATTTAGCAAAAGATACAAGAGAAGAGATAGAATTTTTAAAGCATAGAATTGATTTATTGAGTAAGAGATAATAATGAATAGTTTAATATCTAATTTGACAAAAGAATTTTTAAAAACAAAAAAAAATAAAGATAATACTTATGCTAAAAATTTTGCATTTAGTACTTATAATAAAACTTTAAAAATAATATTTGAGAGTAAAGATGATAAGCTTTTTGAAAAAATTATATTGGCAAATAATGAAAAAATTAAAGAATATATTGGAAAATATAAAAAATATTTAGAGAAAAATAATTTAAGTCTTACTGATAGTATAAAAAAATTATTAGAAGAAAACAAAGAAGATGAAGTATTAAAAGACTTATGGAAGTTACATAATGTTTATGACAGTTTTTCTTCAAGTTGGAATTATAAAATTGTTCAAAAATTAAATATTCAAACTTGTTTATATTGTAATAGAGAAAATATCTTAACTTTTAAAAATATTGATAACTCAATACAAACAACAGCTGAAATCGACCATTTTTATCCAAGAAGTTTATACCCATTTTTATCAATATCTTTTTTTAATTTAATACCCTCTTGTAAAACTTGTAATAGTAAATGTAAAGGTGACTTAGATACTTTTAATGAAGAGATTTTATATCCTTATGAAGATGATTTTAATAAGAAAGCTAAATTCACACATTTTTTTGAAACTAAAACTAATAAAAATCAAAATTATGCTTTATATTCTAAAGAAAGAATATCTTTAAAAATTAAACGCGAAAATGAAAATGATATAAAAACAAAAAATACAATAACTACTTTTAAATTACAAGAACTTTACAATGAACACAAAGATATAGTATTGGAACTAATCCAAAAAGCAGAAATATATAATGAAAGCTATATTGATGAACTTCTCACACAATACGAGGGAACACTTTTTAAGAACAAAGAAGATTTATTGAGATTAGTTACTTGTGGATATGTAAGTGATGAAGATATAAACAAACGCCCACTCTCAAAACTCATCAAAGACATCTCAACAGAATTAGATTTAATATGAAGGAAAAACAAATGAATATAATTTTCGGACCGATACATTCTCGCCGTTTTGGTAAATCTCTAGGGGTGGACTTGAGTCCTTCTAGTAAGCAGTGTAATTTTGATTGTCTTTATTGTGAGCTTGACCCTGCTAAGACGGTAGGGGCTTATGATGAGGTGCTTGGGGTGGATGTGATAGTGGGGGCTATCGTTGAGGCTTTGGCTGTGCATGAGGATATTGATGTGATTACTTTTACTGCCAATGGTGAGCCTACACTTTATCCTCATTTGGCTACATTGATGGATGAGGTAGAGAAGATAAATGGCGATACCAAAACGCTTATTTTATCTAATGCTGGATTGATTGATGAGGTGGGGGTACAAGATGCATTGATGAAGTTTGATGAAGTGAAGCTTTCGCTTGATTGTGCTTCACAAAAATGTTTGCAAAAACTTGACCGTTCTCATGATGGGATTGATGTAGAAAACATCAAGGCAGGGATGTTGGCATTTAAAGCTAGATATACCAAGCCTTTGGTGATAGAGATACTCATTGTAGCAAACCTAAACGACAACAGCGAAGAGATAGCCAAGCTCAATGCCTATCTATTGAAACTACAGCCTACACGGATTGATATGGGGACGATAGACAGACCTCCTGCTTTTGATGTAAAACCTGTAAGCTATGAGAGGCTTTTGGAGATTAGCCATCTTTTTGATGCGTCTTTGCCTCTCTATATCGCTTCACGCAAAAAAGCAGAGAGTAGGGCAGAGAGCTATAGTGAGGAGGAGATTATCCAAACGCTTTCAAAACGTCCTTTGACCTATGAAGACATAGAAGCATTATTTGATGAAAAAAGCCAAGAGAGGCTTAAAAATCTTTTGAAAAAGGAACGTATCAAAGAGGTAAATACTAATTCTATGGTTTTTTTAAAGAAATTTTAAAAAACCCTTGACATTTAAAATACTCCCTGCTATAATTCCCCCACGAAAGACAAATTAGCCTTTCTTAAACGTTCCGGCATAGCTCAGCGGTAGAGTAGATGACTGTTAATCATTTGGTCCGAGGTTCGAATCCTCGTGCCGGAGCCACGTATATAACTAATCCCCCATAAAAAAAATACTTTAATAACTTTTAATACATCCATCCCAATACTATTACAATGATATATTCTTATCCCTTTACCCCTTCCTATAGTAGTCTATAGAAATCGCTAGGGGCATCTACTTCTAAATGTACTTGTATGTGAGTGCTTGGATGGGTAAAATGTAGTCTTGTGGCATGAAGTGCCATACGAGAGCCTTTTGTGCCGTAGCGTTCGTCTCCTATGATAGGATTGCCCATCCATGCTGTATGGGCGCGTATTTGGTGTTGTCTGCCTGTTTCTATCTGGACTTCTAGTAAAGCGTGTTTGTCTGTGGTTTCTTTGACTTCATAGTGTGTGATAGCTGATTTTGCATCTTTGTGTATGCCCACGTGCATACGGTACTCTTTTTCATCGAGTCTTAGAGGTTGGGTGATGGTGTCTTTGGCTATTTTGGGTGTGCCTACGACGATGGCTAGGTAGCTCTTTTGTGTAGTAGACCACTTTGCCATGATGGCTTCACGTACTTCTTTGGATGTGGCAAAGAGTAAGATACCAGATGTTTCTCTGTCTAGTCTGTGTACAGGCCAAAGTTTGAGGTTTTCTTTGCCTCGTGAGAGTTGTGTACGCAAGAGTGCTAGGGCGTGTTGCTTGTTTTCTTTGCTTGTCCCTACCGAGAGTAATCCTGCTGGTTTGTTGATAGCGATGATGTCTTTGTCTTGATAGAGTATCTCTAGTTTGCGTACTTGTGTACTTGTGTGTTGTGTACGGTATGAAGAGACACTTACTTGTACACGGTCTTTGATATTGACGATAAAATCATGTTTTGTTTGTGCTTCTGCATTGACAAAAATAGACCCACCTTGTAAGCGTTGTTTGACTGCTTTTTTAGACCATCCTTCTTTGGTTACGAGTGTGTCAAAAAGAAAAGAGAGAAGTTTACCACGTTGGGTTACTGTGTATTGTTGTGCCATTTGTATATACCTTAAAATATTTATCTATTATAATCATTGGATTCTAAAAAATGAAGTGGAATAGGGATAGTATTATCCTCTTCTACCCTCTTCTTCGTCCACGATACCCACCCTCAGAGGTGCTTCTATTACCGTAGCTTCTTTTATTGCCATAGCCTCTTTTGCCACTAGAGTGACAGTTGTCACAGATACTAAAACGGTAGGAGAAATCTAAGACTTTACCACATTTACGGCATTGTTTGGTGAAGTGTCCTTGTCGTAGGGAGTTTTCTATGTAGTTGTTGAGGCGTATTCTTGCTTGTAGGGCTTGGTTGGTATCTTGAAAGATGTCGGGGAACTTAAAACTAAGCCATAAATAGAGCGAAATCTCACGTACACGGTCTTCGGCGTTGAGTAGCATATCATTGGTTTGGGCAAACGCAGGTAAGTCACGTGGGGGGATGTAGAGGACTTGTCCTCCTGCTTCTATCTGCTTGATATAGCGATGAAATACAGATTCTATGTAGGGTGAAGAGATACTAGCAGGGGCACAGCTCAAAAAGTATCGTGTTTTGAGGTCGAGATGGTACTCATCTACAATGGTGGCTATCTCTAACATGGAGTCGATATTTGCTGCTCGAAAAGGACCTTCAAATTCCATATTATCAGCAAAGAAACCCAATATAATCGTGACATTTTGTGTCTCTAAAATCTCTCCGATGAGCATGACATGTTCGAGACTTGCCATGACGGATACGGGCAGTTCTATGTCTGGTAATGGCTTGTAAAAAGCCCTGTCAATGGTGGCTAAAACACTCTCTTCTAATGCACCAACATAGCCTTGTTCTTCTAGTCCATATCGTCCTGCTCGTCCTGCAATTTGAGATACTTCTGTAGGAAGAAGTTCACGACGACGTAAGCCATCAAATTTGTTATCTTTGGCAAAAAGTAGGGTTTTGATAGGGAGGTTTAGACCCATAGCAATGGCATCAGTGGAGACTAGGATTTGACTTTGACCTTCTCTAAATCGTCTGGCTTCTTCACGGCGTACTTCTGGAGAGAGATTGCCATAGATTACAGAGACGGTATAACGCTGGGAAAGTTGTTGTTTGAGTCCAAGGACATCACGTCTGCTAAAGGCTACGATGGCAGTTTGAGGTGCTATCTTATCCATAGGTACGGGATGACTCATCATACTAAGTGTATTTTTGCGTTCAAAGTATTTTATTTCTAACGCTTCATTCAAATATTCACAGAGTTCTTTGACAGCAGGGAGTGCATTGAGTGAGCCTGTGAGTATGAGTGTTTTGGCAGGGACTCCCATGAGGGCATTTGCCCATGCCCATCCTCTGTCACGGTCGCTTATCATTTGTATCTCATCAATGACACAGACATCTACTTCTACAGCATTGTTCATCATCTCTATGGTAGAAGAGATATGTGTAGATTCTTCATCGATAATCTCTTCTTCTCCTGTGATGAGTGAGACGGAGATACCCTCTTTTTTGAGATTTTCATATCCTTCTAGTGCCAAAAGACGTAAAGGTGCTAGATAATAGCCTGTGGAAGCATTTTGTAAAGTTTGTAGTGCTGTGTAGGTTTTACCTGAATTGGTAGGACCTACATGAAAAATAATTTTTCTATCTAATTGTCGTGCTAAAGGAAATAGATTTTTAAAATCACGAATGGTTTGGGCGAGTAGGGCTTCTCTTTTTTGTTTTTCTAGCAGAGGTTTGATATAGTCACCAAAGTGAAATAAAATACGGCGTTTGCTTTTTTCTCTAAATTTAAGTGTATGAGAAGAACGTATCTGTGGTTCTACAAAACGTATGATAAATTCATGTAAAGTACTCTCTTCTATCTCTATTTTATTACTTTGTATTTTCATCTCAGCCAATACATCGTCTATCGCTACTTTGAAGTGTGATAAAAAATCATCATTGACTCTGTTAATATCTTCTTGTATAGGGAGTGGCGTACCTCTCCATACATGGTTGAAAGTAAAAGGTTTTCCATAAGATACAGAGGTCATATAAAAGAGCATCGTACCAAATAAATCAAAACTTTTTTCTTTTTCTATGATAATATGGTCGGTAGATTCAAAGACTTCATATTTGTCACTCATCTTCGTAATCATGTTTTCTAGTATCTCAAAGCGTAGGGGTGCATGGTAGAGTGTAGACTCTGGGGGCATGGCTTTGAGTGCATCATATATCTCATCGACACTAAGATAGGGATGAGATTGCCCATTAATATGTGATAAAAAATCTTTTAACTCTTCTGCTTTTTCTTCTATTACTTTGGTTTTTATCTCTTGAAGTTGGCTAACTATCTCTTCTTCTTTGAGTTTCCATATCGTGTCAAGGTCTAAGATATGACTTTTACATAAAAGGAGTTTATTAAAATCATATTTTTCTAAGCTAAAGCTAAAACTATGGTAAAACTCCATTTCATTGCTAGAGCTAAAAGATATTTCTAAGCTTTTTTCTAAAGTATGTAAAGTATCTTTCATACGTAAGTAGTGTAGTTTATTGTATATTTTGTTAGGGATAATTTTCGCATGTTTTGCATCGATAAAGTGTTCTAAGATAATATCCTCTTCTTCTTGGCTATGTTCTATGCCTGAGAGGATGTTGAGTATTTTTCCTACTTTGTCAAGGTCTAGCTTTTCCCTCGTGCCATGATGTACAGCCCTATGATTTTGTGTTAGATAGGAGACTACCATTTCACGCGTACCTGCACCTTCTTCACTCCATATCCTACGTAAGGCACGAACCATATCCTCTTTGGTATGTGAAGCAAGGTTCAGCTCTAGTAGCATCACTAGCTCGATAAGTTTGTCCTCTTCTAATGTAGTGACACCCTCATCAAAGGGTTTTCCATTGAAGTAATTGCGTATTTTGTTGTTGAGTTTTATAAGGTATTTTTTCTTTTTTTTTGCCATAGCGATAGTATATCCAATTTTAGAGTAAAAGTATCAAGTAGAAATATTATTTTTAGAATATTTACGATACAATATATGATTATACACAATTATAAAAAGGAGTTTTAATGCAAAAAATAGTATTCATTTTATGTATTTTTTTATTTAATATTCAAAGTGCTTTTGCTGCTTCAAATACTCTTACTGATACACAAATACATGCTGTTTTGAGTATTATTACCAATTATATTTTAGGCATACCTTTCTACACAACTTAAATCAGGAATAAAACAGTAAAATACTGAAAAAGACTATGCATGAATAAAAGACTAAAAAAAGATATGAGAAATTAGTAAGAGGTGAGATGAATACTAAACAT
>Ga0256838_1000528_pt1 | contig 22701 bp, 20 predicted proteins | sample 4571419metaG_FD_185978 | JGI IMG/M metagenome (GOLD analysis project Ga0256838, IMG submission 185978) | Hydrothermal vent microbial communities from Guaymas Basin, Mexico - 4571-419 | ecosystem: Environmental > Aquatic > Marine > Hydrothermal vents | place: Mexico: Guaymas Basin | collected...
GCATCCTCATAGCGTGAACCAGCATTACAGGAACCACAACAAGCATACCTGGAAGCATATTCAGCTCTTAATATTCTTCTGTCTATACGACTTAGATATATTCTTCTCTTATCAGTCCCCGTCTTTCCATAGGTCATCATCCACATATTCTGTTCCTCAATCGCAGGAATTACCTCTTTAAAAAGTTTTACAACTTCATCCGTTGTAAGTTTTATACACGTTAATGAACTACTCCAACTATCAGCACAACTCCCCAGACACAAAACATTTTTTCCATATCCATACTCTCCACCTACAACTGAGCTTCCACCATGGCAATTTTGAATAGGTCCGCTGTAAAAAAGAGGAGCCCATTTTGTCACTTCTGAAGCCGGTATTCCCGAAGTACACTGTGGATGACACTTGCTCAAGGCAAAAGCTTTTATATCACCACCAGTAACGGGAGTTTCCCTTCCACTTTCTCGGTTTGTTTTTTCAAAGATAAATGGTCCATCCCAACCAAGAGCTGCATTTATGGAGATGAAGTCATACGAAACAGGTGCAGCACTGTAACTAACACTGCTTGGACCCAAACTCAATGGTGACACAGGATCTTGGGTCATAGTAGCTAATTTTACGATGAAAACTGTACCATGATCCTTATCTAGCAGCGAAGTATTAAACATAGCTTCTGCTTGCGTAATTTTTCCCACTAGTATGTACAGCTTCTCCTCTTTGTCTTCAGCAATAGCCAATTTTGCAACAAAGCCAATTGTTAAAATAATTACAATAGCAACAAATGGAACTTTCCATAACTTAAAAGACATATCACTCCACCCCCACTAAGTTCAGCTAGCTTTTTCCCTCCTATAATCCGTTATCACAGATTTTGACGCATGAAACAACTCAAAAGAACATTTCAACGAAAATTTCTACCTCTCCACAACCTCCAAAATCCAAGCGCAACCCTCAAGTCGTGCTCATCTAATCCATACTTCCTATATATTCTTCTCAACATTTCAAAAGTCAAATCTGGTGCTCCAATCACTCGAATTTCTTCCGTATCTACAAAATCAAATAACTTTCCAAGCAGTGCAAAAGAGTTAAAATAATTGTTCAAAGTTGGACCAATCTCAACTGCTCCTGCTATTATATTCATCAAGCGATCATTCAATCCGCTTTCCAACTCTTCGGGTAAATATAGAGAAGCTACTCTTGGAAGTCCCCACGTAAATATTAGTTTCACTCCTTCTTTTGAAAAAAATTTTGTCTGTTCAAAAATATCATTCTTTATCTGCAAAACAAACTCCCTCATCTGAACATATTTTTTAAGACTCATGAGCTTCTTCACTGTATTAAAAACCTTCTCAAGCTTCATATAGCTCTTTTTTTCTTCAAAATTCCCACGTTGCAACAGAAAATAACCGTAATCAGCCATACAATCAATAAACTTCTTCAATCTCTTATAAAACGGATCATCATCTATGCTAACCTGCTGCAACGGCTTCAGTTTCTTCTCCTCCTCTGTTCGAATTTTCTTCAAAACAGACGGCTTAAATTCACTTTTTTCTAGTTCACTTATTGGAAGAAAAGAAAAACTGCGCATACTGTACACAAGATTCAAAGGATGGAGCATCCAAATAACATCAGCCTTCACATAAGCCAATTTAAAATTTACAGCAGAATTAAAATCTCCCATATTTTCTGTAGATTTAAAACGCGCACATCCCCAAAACACCAAAATTAGACCCATGATCACGCAAATCAGTAAACTTTTAAAATACAACCTTCTGCTCATTATTTACCCTCCATCCAGCAGACTAAAAACTTTTCACAAAATCAAAGATACTACGCGGTACACTCGATTCAGCTATCAAACGCTGGGCTTCTGCATCCGTAAGACTTGCTATGAAATCACGCACCACTACAGCCTTTTTATCCCCATACTTTTCACGGTAATCACGACTCATCTTCATAAAGAATTTGTAAACCGGACTTTCTTTTCTACCAGTCTCCAGATCAAACAACATCTCCTCAAATATGCGCCATAAACCAGTGCGTATCTTTTCCTTTTCCTTTCTAAGGCGCATCGAAATTTCATCGTTCCGTGTCTGCCAACGAAGGTAGATATTCTCATAATTCCACTTTTTCAACTCAAGAACTGCATCCGAGATCTCTTTTGAAAATGATACAAACGGCTGATGATAAGACGTGCGAACTATGTCTTTAACAATAGTCTCAATAATTTTACCGTTTGTGTTGCCAAGAATCTCAACTAGGTTACGCGGCAGCTCCTTCCTCTTGATTATTCCAAGCTTTATAGCATCCTCAATATCACTTCCTATATAAGCAACAGTATCTGCAATTCTAACCACGCATCCTTCCAAAGTAGCAGGAAATGTCTGAACTGCTTCTCCATTCACCTTAGAAGACAAGTAATTCTCAAGATCCTCATCAGTTTTTTCCCACTCTGGTTCCAACTTCATGTTATGAACTTCTCCGTCATGAGAGGCAATTCCATCACGCACAGCAAAGGTTAAATTCAAACCTTCTCCATTTCTCTCTATCTCATCTACAACGCGTACTCCATGAACGTTGTGATGAAAGTGACCAATTCCGTAGTGCTGGCAAATCTCAGATAGTATGTATTCACCATCGTGTCCAAATGGTGGATGCCCCAAATCGTGCCCGTACGCTATCGCCTCTGTTAAATCCACGTTCAAATCCAGTGCCTTTGCAATCATTCTAGATACCTGAGCAACATAGTTTACATGTACCATTCTGTCAGAAAGCAAATAATTAGAAAGTGAAAAAACTTGTGTTTTCCCCCTGTAAGCACGAAAGGCATCTGAAAATATTATGCGGTGTCTGTCACGCTCAAATGGTGTTCTCATATCATCGCTCATTCTCTTTTTACGCCGTATCAAACGCTTATCATCGGAAAATGAAGCCTTCTCGTACAAGTTCGAATATTCGAATAAGACCGATTTCTCCCGTAAAGTCATTCCACCGGGGAAAAACTTGAGAGTCAGCTGTTTTCTATACATTCCTCTAGCTCCCCTTTTTGCCACTCCTCACCAACTCCCCTCTGCTAACTTTAACCGCTATTAAGTAGCTAACTTCAAACAGAATCATTTATATTGGATAAAGCCAAGCTATCTGTTATTGCTTTAACATTGAGTGGTATTTTTATGGCATCTTCTAGCACTGCTTTTCTCCAACGATATGCTTTATTTTGCAAGTTATATCTCATTTTAATTTTAATAGTGAGAACCCCCTTTATATCCCACGGATAATACCCCGTCTGTTCCGGATTTGTTGCATCATTTTGATCATACTCATTACTTTTGAAACCTTCTGGAGGAAAAGATGACTTATACACCAAAACAACCTTTTCCACACCATCTAGCAACTTTTCCTCTTTGATATTGCCAGTATCCAAATTTTTCACACGCAAAATTAGATCGCCTTTATCATAAACAAGCTGAAACACTTTCTTTTTTCCTCCACTCCAGCCAGTAGAGGTTCGAATTTTAGGAGTTGCTTGCAACCATTGAGCCAACACAATTGGAGTAGCACCAGCAGTTGAGTAATCCACCTCAACAGTAGCAGTTTCATATATAGTATAGGCATCACTAGTTGTAGGCAAACCTGTTACCGCTTTGGTGGTAGCATAACTAGAATTCAAGCGAAAGTAATGCTGTTTTTTGGGACATATAGTTTCTCCATCCCATGTATCTCCGTTATCTATCTCCACACTGTATTCCGTAATTTTTACAGGATAACCTGCCGCCTCAATCTCCTTTCTGAGTTTTTTCAAAGCTCTAATCATCTTTTGATTCTGAGTTGCCTTCCAGATACCAACTGTGTATTCCTGATTAGCAAAGCGGTAAATTCCAAATGCAAATCCCAAGAATATAGACAACACAGCAACGGCAACCATTAACTCAGCAAGAGTAAAAGCTCTTATCTTCACTCTTGTAATAAAATTCATATTCAAAACCTCCCTTTATCCCTAATTTTTCTTTATAACCCAGTTGACCTTCGTTGTATAAACATACCACTGATCAAATTTCTTGCCTTTATCATTTAACCAACCGTAAACTCGGACAAACAAAGATTCATTACGCATAACCGACTTTTGTCCCAAAAGATAAGCTGATATTACTTCAGCCGTTGCCTCAAACGGATCATCGTTATCCTTGAGAATCTTCAAATCTGCCAAATAGGCATACAGATAGTCCGGTACCCGTTGAGTTCCTGAGGCAGAAAATGTGACACCAGGAACGTATTCCCAAAATTTTGTAAGATCCGTAACCTGATCTTCACTCTTTATCCCCTTATAAAATCTAACAGCATCATAAAAATCAGAAGGTAAAATAGAAAATTTTAAAAGAAATAACTGATAAGCTCCTCTAGTAAAAAATTCGGATTTTCTAGCAAAAACATCATTAGACTCTATAACATACACATCTGTTGTTTTCTTGTACCAAACAGTAGTCACTATGGCAAGCATAACTACTATTAATAACACTATAACAAGCGCTATTCCACGCTTTTTAGTAAACCTCATAAATATCACCACCTATAAGGTTGTTAATCAATCTTTGCCTTGAAAGAGATAAGATCCACCTGTCTTTTTAAGCTGGAAACTCTACTTTTCCAAGTAACTCTTACCCAAATTTTTAAAAATCTATTCTCTATCCAACCAGTCTCTTTTAAATAGTTGGTATCTGTAACATCCGGACTCAACTCACTGTCGTCATTTGTCAGATCTTGATACGGCATCAGAAAGTGAAAATTCACGTCTATTCTCTTAACTTTTACATCTATGTAATACTTAACCTTTTTCTCATCCTGAACATAAAAACCAGAAGCATCTGCATTAACATGCATATCAAAACCATGGCTGTTCAATATGGTATCCAGGCTATTTAACGTCTGATAACTGTAATATTTAAAAGCGCTTACCGTAGTCGAACCACCAACTCTTGCAGCCGCTTGAGAAGCTTCACCGGGATACATTCCCTTGTGATGACCGGGAGCCGAAGTATCAAGAGGAGCAATTCTATACGTAATACTCTTCGTCACAGCCCCAACTGCAGCAGCAGTGTTAGCATTATCAGCTATTTCCTTAAACGGAATCTTATCCAACAGAAAAACCATAACTTTCGTCGCCACATCCATTCCTTCCAAATTTTCCTCAATTTTCGCAGAGTGCCTTAAACCACCTGTCAGATTGTAAACCAGGTACATAGCAACAATTCCGAATATTGCTATTGCAAACATCAGCTCCGTTAAGTTAAAACCTCTTTTTTCAATAGAGTTTTTTCTCAAAGTAAAAAATGGCTTGTCGATTCTCTTTTTGGGGAAGAAAAGTTTAAAGGGGGCTTTATCCATGAAACACCACCTCTATTTTTTCCAGCAATTACGCATATACGCGTTATTTATTTCAATTTTAGCAGTTTTCTACACCTTTTCTCAAACTTTAGAACTTCCAACAATTACGCTTACACGAGAAGAGGAAATAAGATTCGAACATCTACCTCCATTTATTGAGACGAACGACAAAACCTTTTTGGAAATCGACAAGAAAAAATTATTCAAAGTCCCCCTCAGAAAAAGCTCCGTCAATATATCCAATAAACATCAAAATTCATTGAAAACTCTATACGTTGAAACAGAACCTGCTGACCAGATTAAGCTTTTGCTATCAACCCAGAATTTCAAGTTCGGTTTCGAAAAAAATGACAATGATCAAAGTCTAACACGAGTTAACGTACTATTCGACTTTGCCAAAATGCGCGGTGCGGAGAACAAAGTCCTGAAAAACACCCTATTTTACAGATACTTTGAACACTCAGAAGCAAATCCTTCTCCACACTTCCTTTCAAATTTCATCCAATGGGTATTTGAACCAAACAAAAACGTTAAATTCGATGTATCATATCTTAAAACCGAGCACATCTGGCACAATTCCTATGTGTTCTCAAACCTGACTATGAACGTTTGGAAAGCTAAGAAAACTTCCGTAAATTTAGTCCTTGAACCTGTCTATGAATCTAAAAAACTCAATCAAGAGGAAAATTCCACAAAAGTTGCTGTGAAGCTCTGGGCTGAGAGAGACTTATCGAAAAATCTACTCAATACTTTAAATTTAAAGCTGGGAATTGACACTCAAGCAGAAGGTAAATTTTTTGTATCTGTGACTAAGTCTATTCTCGAGAACAAGTGGGGAGATTGGAGCTTCATCATAATAAATGAATCATTACCAGCCCCCAAACTCTACCGTGATTACACCGCATCTTTCGAGAGTAAATTCTTCAAACTGACAACATTCAAGATAAGCCTATCTAATAAAACATTTTATAAATTCAAACCATTTGAATATAGAGCAGCTCTAGCCATTCAAACTAAAGACTTCTTCTATTCAAAAGACGGAACCCTTATAAGTAATGATCAGTTTACTCCCATATTTGAAGGAATAATAAAATACAGTCCAACATTCCATATAACAATTGAGGGTAATGTAAGAGCAAAGAGAAAATCTCCTAACACTGCTGACAGCGGAGTAGTAGGGATTTTCAAAGCCAGGATAAACGAAAAAAGGCTCACCATGAGTGCGGAACTCCACAAAGAGTGGGACACAAGCCTAAAACGAGACGCTGTATTTAATCTTAACGCCTCATACAAGTTATCCGATAAATTTGAACTCGGCTTTAATGGAATCAATATTAATGATGCCGATTACACTTTTAGCAAGAATTTCAAATTGCTTAAAAAGTACAGTGTCTTCTTGAAAGTTAAGTTTTAGGGGGGGTATAAGATGCTAAAAAAATTAGGAAGTCAGGCTTTATTTATTCTCTTAATTACGCTACTTAGTATACATGCACACGCCAAAATATACTCAGGAGTTTTGAAAGGCTATACAAAGTGGCAAGGTGAGGTATTCGTTGAAGGAGATATAGTAATTCCCGAAGATTCTGTTCTGGTCATAATGCCGGGCACCAAAGTAACATTTCTACCTGCAAGAAGTAGCACTGATCATGTAGCCAAAAACTTTAAAAATCCTGAACACACATTTGGAACAGTTGGAAAATGCGACATTTTTGTTTATGGAAGTGTAAGATTCTTGGGAAATTCAAAAGCTCCCATAATTTTAGGAAATACTGCTAAAGACCAATTTGAAAAAAACGTTATCGGATGGGGCGGCATTATCCTCATGCCTGAAGCCCAAACTGTGAAGATAAGTTATGCAAAATTCCAATTTGCCGAGAAAGCTCTTCAGATAACAGGAAATTTGAAGTGTGAAGTTGACCACTGCTCTTTTATTGGAAACAAAACTGGAATCGAAACGTTGGAAATGTCAGAGCCGTTAATTCTCAAGAACACCTTTAAATCTAACAACATAGGGATCCTTGTAACTGACAAGTCCTTTCCGCGCATATATTACAATACATTCATTGGTAACGTAGAAGCTGCCGTAAAAGTTACTGATATTGCATATCCCGTAGGAAATGGCAATAAATTTCAAGCAAACGCTAGAGACATCTGGGACTTGAGAAATATTCTCTATAGAGAGTAAAGACTAAAAACTTGCAAAGGGGGGCTAATTATGCCATTCAAAGCTTGGTTTGAAAACTCTGATGATTTTAGCGAAGGTGTAGAAATCGTTTTACGCAAAGAAATCGAGGGCACAAAGCTATCACACAAGAAAGCTATTCCTTTTGTAGAAGATAGCAAGTTGAAAATCGCAGTCAATCCGGACGACGGACTGACAAAGCCTTTGCTGAGCATAGTAGAAAAATTTAGAAGAAGTGGAGCTGAAGCGTACAAAAAAATCCCTGAGTGGGCAAAAATTGGAGCAATAGATATCAAAGCATGGTCAGAGGCTGCTAATTATAGTAATGAAGAAGAATTCCTTAAGCTTTTATTTTCATTTGTAGAAGGATTTGTCCTTGCTAGTTACACTGGAAAAGATATTGAAGGCGAAAAAACAAAATTAATTCTTATAAATTCAAAAGATAACGCAACATACAAAGAACTAGAGAAGGAATACTCAAAAAAACTTACCACTCTTGAATTTGTAAAAGACATAATTGCCAAACCCGCTGAGGAGATAAACACAGATTTCTTTGTAGATTTTGTTCATGAAAACTTCACAGACAGGAAGGTAACTATTATTCGCGGCGAAAAGCTCCTCGATCACAATCTGCGCTTAATACATGCCGTTGGAAGAGCAGGAAAAACTCCTCCCACCTTGATAATAATAGAACCAAAAGGCACACGCTCAAAACTAGCTGTAATAGGTAAAGGGGTTTGTTATGACTCAGGCGGTCTTTGTATAAAGCGTTGCAATAGCATGCGCCTTATGCACCTTGATATGACAGGAGCAGCAATAACTCTGGGACTTGCCAAACTTTTTCCAGATTTTGCATTTTTCCTACCTGTTGTTGAAAATATGCCTGACAGCACAGCTTATAAAGCAGGTGATGTTATCGAAGCATACAACGGCAAAAAAGTTGAAATAGTAAGCACCGATGCAGAGGGGAGACTAATTCTTGCCGATGCAATTGCGCTTGCTCAAGATATGGGATACGAAAAGGTTGTTGATATTGCAACGCTTACAGGAGCATCATATACTGCCCTAGGAACATACGTTGCCGCTTTTTTAGCAAATGACGACGAATTAGCTAAGTTCCTCGAAAAAGCTGGTGGAGAAGCCGCTGAACCTGTCTGGCGCCTTCCTCTTGTTGAAGAGTACACTGAATTTTTAAAGACTGATAGAGCTGACTTTAAAAACTCAGCAGGCAAGGGAGAAGCTTCTACAATAGTTGCAGCACTATTCTTGAAAAACTTTATAAAAGAAAACTCAAAGTGGTTGCACATAGATGTTGCGGGGACTAATTTCCCTGAAAACACATGGTTCTATCGTAGCAAAACTTCCCCAGCTTTTGGCTTCTTGCTCCTATATGAATTCCTGAAAAAAGTAAAAGCTCAATAGTAAGAAGGCCCCCGCTCAAAACGTAGAAAATTCAAGATTCATTAAGCGGGGGCTTTTTCCTCACTTTTTTCAAAGTCCAAACAATCTCTACAGTGGCCTCTATCCAACCAAGCCAATAACCTATCTTGAACCAAAGTGGGTAGGTGTCAAAAGTGCTGTCAAGCAACAACCCAACACCACTTCCTATCATAACACTTGTAGCATAAGTCCATACGAACCACAAGAGCGCACCTACCGCATCTAGAACATAATTTAGCACCTTCATATCAGCCACCTCACCTACCATTACCTAGCAAAATCAAAAAATAATTCTTCCTCAGAACCCTTCAATAATACCTTTGCTTTAGCCAAAACAGGCTTGTCAACATCATCAACTAAGTTGTGCAACAGTGAAAAAGCATCCGTAACCTTCACACTAATAGTCAGTGCCTTCACTAAAAATTCGCGTGCCAATTTATACTCAAACAAGCCGTAATAAGATACTCCAATTAAAAAATTTATAACCGCAAAGTCTTCCGTTCTTTGAACCCCTATTTTCTCCTCACTTCTCATAGTCTCAGACATTTGAAACAACTCCTTAGCTTGAAAATACTTATGTGCATCCAATACAACCAACCCTCTCAACATCCCTGTATAACCAAGTAAGCTCCTTCTACTAACCAAATCATGCAACAGTTCATCCGCTTCTTTCATTTTCCCCGAAAGAGCCATAACCCACGCCAAAAGATACCCCGCTGTATCTCGCTCAACCTCAAGGTAGTAATCAAACAAAGACACCATAACCTCTTCAAAATCTCCAGAAATAATTCTTTCAAAACTTTCCTTTTCGAATTCGTTAAATTTTGAAAACAGCGATAGCCCTATCAACGCTTTACTTTTCAAGTAACGTCTAGCAAAACTCGATATATCAAACTCCTTTGGGGCATAAAAATTACTTCCCAACTTTACTTCTGGAAACTCGATCAATCTTCCACCCGTATTTCTCAATCTTCGCATAAACAGTCTTCCTATCCACTCCTAAAATCCTCGCAGCTTTGCTTATATTATATTTTACCTTTTCCAAAACATACCTGTAATACATCTTCTCAAGCTCTTCTAAAGTAACCAACTCTTTTACCACAAATAAACCATCTGAGATCACCTTTCCAATTTCAGTATTCTCTTCAAACTCCACTTCCTTTCTCTCTGCATCTCTAAAAATCAAATCATTCCTATTAAACCTTCCATCAATAGCCCCATCCTTTTCCACATTTTCTTCAGTATCAGCTATATCCGGTAACTTCTTAATTTCAATATATTCCAAAGCTCCAGTCTCAGCTCCCACAATATCCAACCACCACCGAGGTAAGTCTGAAAGTTCAATCTTACCCCTACTTACCAAAACAGCAAATTCTAAAACGTTCTCCAACTCTCTCACATTTCCGCTCCACGAATAATTGAGAAAAAGCTTCATCACCTCTTTTGAAACCCCTTCTATTTTCTTCTCATATTTTCTTGCCAACCGCTTAACTATGTAATACGTTAAAAATACTATGTCATCGCGCCGCTCCTTCAATGGTGGAATATCTATCCTTATAACTGCTATTCTCCAATAAAGGTCTTCTCTGAATTTACCCTCTTTAGAAAGCTTATACAAATCAGAACCCGCAGCAGCTATCAACCTGAAATCAACTAGCCGCTCGCTACTACTCCCCAATCTTCTTATTCTCTTGTCCTGTAAAACTCTCAAAAGCTTTGCCTGTAAATCAAATGGCATCTTGTCAATCTCATCTAAAAACAAAGTTCCCCCATCAGCTTCCTCAATTAATCCCTTCTTCGAGGTAACCGCACCGGTAAACGCTCCCTTTTCAAAACCAAATAACTCTGCCTCCAACAAGCCTTCGGGAATGGAAGCACAGTTTACCTTAACAATTTTTCCACGTCTTCTGCTCTCCCGATGAATGTAATCTGCTATCTTTTCTTTTCCAACACCTGTGGGACCAATAATTAAAACTGGGGCATCTGTCTTAGCCGAAATTTCAGCCATCTTCAAAACCCTTTTCATCCGTGAAGATGCTGCAACAATTCCCTCAACAACTGTAACACCTGATCTAGCTTTAACTCTAAGAATTCTTCCAAGATCACTTAAAGAAGCCCTAACAGCTGAAGAAAGTAATTCCTCCTCAAATGGATACGGAACCACAAAAGACGCACCCAAACGAGTATAGATTACTGCTTTTTTAAAAGCCTTGCTACCATCAACTAAAACTATAACCACAGGAATATCTACAAAATTCTGCCATATCTCATCAAACTCATCAAAATTTTCCCACAGGAATACTATATCGGTTCTACCTAGATCCTCCTTGGAAATGCAGGTCTTTAAAAGCAAAGAAGTTCTTATACCTTTTTCTGACAGCTCCTTTTTAAACCCGTTTTTTATCATCTCCACAGCATCTTCGTAAACAGCAGGGGCAATCAAAGCAACTTCTAATCTATCCATTAATACTCAATACCCCTTCTTTCCAAAATTCCCTTTTGATAAGGGTGCTTTATCTCCTCCATAGAAGTAACATAATCAGCAAACTCTATGAACTCCTCAGGAGCATATCTTCCAGTTAATACCACTTCGGTATTTCCGCGCTTTTTCAAAATCTCTATAACTTTTACTGGATCAATCAGTTTATAATAGGTAGCCACACATACCTCATCAAACACTACCAGATCATATTCGCCTGAAACAACAGCTTCCTCAAACTTCTCAACCGCTTTATCCGCCCAAAATCTGTCAACTTCTGTGGGCTCCGTGACAAAGTTGCAAGTTCCAAAACGGTACATATCAAAGTTAAAAAGTGCTTCCCTTATATTCCACTCACCACAATCTTGCCCTTTCATTACCTGTATAAAACAACATTTCAAACCCTGCCCTATTGCGCGTAAACACAAACCTAGAGCAGCCGTTGTTTTACCCTTGCCATTTCCTGTGTAAACATGAACTAATCCTAACTCCGAGTTAGCATTCGGCATTCTCCTCACTCCTTTTCAACCATCCTACCAACAAGTTTCTTAAACCATGCATAAGCAGAAAATCTCTTTGGATCAATCTGGGGAGCCTTTAATCCTTTGTAATCAATAGCAGAATAAGTATTCAAAACTGAAAATTTAAAGAGAATTTTATCATCTATAGCATACTTCGAGGCTTCAAGATAACTTTCCCTTGCCTTATCCCATTTTTCTAAATAGAGATATAAATCCCCCAAGTGATCGTATAACTCAACTTTCCCACTCACCGGCAGCTTGTCCATATTTTTCAAAGCTTTTGTGTAGGCCTTAATTGCATCATCGAACCTTCTCATCTTATAGTATATAAAGCCCAATGTATCCAAAAACGTTGGACTATTCGGATCTTTTTCTACTGCTTTTTTAGAAAGAGAAAGCGCCCTATTTAAGTCACGTCCAAGCTCTGCAAAAACATAAGCAAGGTTGTTGCTATAAGTTGGGTTGTCTGGTTTTAGTTTAATGAGTTTTTCAAGCCATTTGACCGACTTGGCATCTTCACCTTTAGCAAAGTATAGATTTGTAAGGTTTTCTACTAACGGAGCATAGTTTGGCCACTTTTCAAGTGCACTAAGTATAAATTTCTCTGCCTCATCATATCTCTTCAACTTTATAAGAACTAAAGCTTTAGTATCGTAAAAAGCAGGTTCATCTGGTTTGAGCTCTATTGCTTTATTAACAAGTTCCAACGCTTTATCCAATTTAATTCCATACATGGCGTAAAAATAAGCCAAATTATTCTTTGCAGCTGCATCATTTGGATACGCTTTAACAGCCAATTGGTAGGAATAGAGTCTAAAATCCGGATAAGCATTATCTTCATTAGCTTTGGCTATTATATCAAGAATCTCTGCGGTAAGAGCAGCTTTATATTTGTCTTCAGAATACTCCAGAGCCTTATCAAAACAATAAACTGCATATTTTCTCGCCTCCGAACTATCAGCTGCACGACACAACATTTGAGCCAAGACAAACCAATAAACCGGATTCTTGCTATCAGAATCCACCATTTGCTGCACTTGAGCATCTACATTCACACTCATTATCTCATTAGAAAATGCAGCGATAGCACTTTTCACAATTAAAGCAAATAACTTTATAAGATCATTCGAACCTGATTTCTCAACCGCTTGATCAACGTATACCTTAGCTTGGTATAAAAATGTTTTTATCACCGCAGGATCCACCTCATCAGTAGAGATCCAAACATAAACATATGCAGCATCTAACCATATCTCCGGCCAACTTGAAGTTATCATATTCAGAACTTGATGCAACACTTCAAACTTTTGAGCCCTAGCTTTTCCCAAGGAAACATTTGAACTCCTTATCTTCTCTAAGAGTTTTCTCAACAAGACTATGTGCCTGTTAACCTCAAAAGGATGCGTCTTGATCTGATTTATTACTCCTTCTATGGTGTAGTCATCTGGCAGAGAGAAAAATATTCCCTCACCCAAATTGAAAAGATCCGCTCCAAACAACGAAATTGAAAGAAGCAGCATCATTAACAATGCTCTTTTCATTTTCACTGCAACCATATCTTTCACTCCCTAAAAATTTATCTCCACCAGTAAATCCACCCACAACTCGTTCCAACCAGTAATCCATACTTTGTTTTGTAAAGACAAGTAATAGTGTTTGCCGGCAGTCCATCCGCTTTTGTAAATCTCACCGCATAGTAAAGCGAAGGAACATATTTGTAAAGTCCATGAGAATTACCAAGATATACTGCATCTCCCCGCGAGGCTAAAAAGTTGAACTTCTCTGCACTAAATCCCGGTAAAGTTACCTCTTTTCTCAATCCATCAAGTTCTATTTTTAGAGTCCAGGAAACCAAATACCACTTAACTTTAGAAGTTTCTTTGAAATTTGAGGCTAAAGTCTCATCTAGCTGCTCAACATCTCCTTCTATCATAGCCTGAAAGTTACCTTTTTCCAGAAACTTCATACTTTTCAAACAAAATACTCCCCTATCTGTGAAAAGAAGACCATGATTCAAACTTATGCCATTTGGAAAACCAACCTCAACACGTGAAATTATCTTCCCCTCTTTGTAAACCCTGACTTCCCCACTCTGCATAACCACCTTGAATGAATCGTTTGAAAATGAAATAAAACGAGGATAATCGTCTATTTGCATCACAACCTTCTCGCGCCCCGTAACCTCATCGTAGGCCTTAATTCCCTTTGGAGTGAGGTAGTAAATCACATCTCCAACTTCAATCACATCTAGTATCACCCCAGGAGCTATTAACCGTCTAACCTTTCCGGGAATATCTCTATAAAGCCCATTCGAAGTAGCAATCAAAACACCCTCTTTTGCATCAAATACACCGAACACAAAAGCACATTTTTTATAAGCACACCCAACCAAACTCAATATCCCTACACTCAAAACAAACAGAAAAGTTATCACCTTGAAAATCCACTTTTTGGGGATAATCAAAACTATCACCTCATATTCCTTTTGAAAAGAGTCTTGCTATAGCACCTCTTTTTCCAGGAAGGTTACATAAATCCTCAAGGCGCTGTTTCAACTGAGTATTCTCTTTTGCAAGCTCCGTTATTGCCTCAACATACCAAACATATACGTCCTCTTCCAAATCTGCAGGATCTATCGATAGCAACCACTCAATCTTTTGAGGCACATCACATTTCGCTACAGCTTTTATTATGTTTCTGTCTATCTCTTCAAATCCTGTTGGAAAATTACGCGTCAGTATCTCAAAAGCAAGGGGAGTGCCAATCTCTCCCAAAGCATAAGCTGCACTTGCTCTTTGCCACAGAGTTCCCGTTCTTATCATCTCTTCCAGAATTCCAAAACCTCTTATTCCAGTTCTTCTCCATATAGCCAGGGCAGCGTTTGCTCTTACACGGTTATTTTCATCATTTAATTTGTGCTTGAGTAGTCTCACAAGTTTTGGAGTATCATCAACTAACTTCTCTAAAGCCTCAACAGCATTAGCTCTAACACGCGCATTCGCATCTTTCAGAGCATAAGCAGCAATCCCAACCAAATCCTTTCTCTCATTTCTCTGCATCCACCTTAGAGCTTCTGCCCTCTGTCTAGGCGATAATCTCTTGAAAATTTGACAGAATTTACTAGGAGTCAAAGAAGCAGCAATTTTGTCCAAATAAGCTTCAACACTATCAGAAACATTTTTCAAAAATACCGAGAAATCATCGTGAATATGCACCAGATCCTCTGCAACTTCCCAATCTCCCAAAAACAATACTATAGAAGATAAGCATATATTACCCGAAAATTTCCTGACCAGTTCAACTGTTTCTTCTTTGGAAAACTCTTCCCCTCTTCTAGCAAGTTCCCTCAAAATTAAAACCGCTCTTCTTGGCTCACTACTTTTCAGCTCTTCCTTTAACCTAGAGGCAGGCATCATCTGAAAATTGTCAACCATAAAACCCCCTCCCCTAATAAACCAGTGCTCTACACAAGCCCATCGAAAAATGCATCGATGAACTCATCTGGAGAAAACTCATAAAGATCTTCCACCTTTTCTCCAACTCCTATGAACTTAACAGGAAGCCCCAGCTTTTTGTAAATTGAGAAGACAAAGCCAGCCTTAGCAGAGCTGTCAAGTTTCGTAACAATCACTCCCGTTGTTCCAACCTCTCTTGAAAACTTCTCCGCTTGAACTACTGCATTCTGACCGTTATTTGCATCCAAAACAAGCAGTATCTCACGTGGCTCATCAAGTACTTTCTTCCCTATAACACGCTTAACTTTCAAAAGTTCTTCCATAAGCTGCATCTTATTGTGTAATCGCCCTGCCGTATCCACCAAAACCACATCTACTCCTCGTGCTACCGCCGCTTCCACTGCATCGTAAGCAACAGCTGCCGCATCTGATCCCTGCTGATGCTTCACTATGTCGACTCCTATTTTCTTAGCCCACCACTCAAGCTGCTCTATCGCCGCTGCTCTAAACGTATCTCCAGCTGCAAGCAAAACTTTTCTACCTTCATCTTTCAACCTTTTGGAAACTTTGGCTATAGTGGTGGTCTTACCAGATCCGTTCACACCTATAAACATGAAAACGCTTGGGCCGCTTCTTCTAAAATTTAGAGGTTCAAATACAAGGTAATTTTTCAAAACCTCTTTAACTTTTGAAAGTCTAACTACATCTCCTTCTTCTTCCTCCAATCTTTCCAAAATTTCTTCTGTAAGTTCTAAGCCAGCATCCGAAGAAAGCAGTATCTCTTCTAACGTTTCCAATGTAATCTTGGGATCTCTCTTAGACTTTTTCTTAAGCTTTGACTGCGACTTTGTAATACTATCAGCAGAAGCTTTTGCAACTTCTTGAGCAGTAACCTCTGTCCCCTCATCAAGTTCCTCCAGCTCCTCCCCTGATACACTATCAACAACCTCTTTTATAGCTTTCTTAGTCTTTTTTAAAGCTTTTTTCAAAAAATCAAACATTCCCATAATATCACCCCTAATTAGCGTATTAATATAAAAGCCAACACCAAATATAAACCCTTGTTACTTAATTTTAGCATACAAAATCTGGAAAAATTTTTGCTAAACGTGAACTATAAAGCCTACCACGACTTCTCTTTACCCTTCAATATCCACCAAAAAGTCTTGATTGTGACAACAAAATCTAAAAGCAGCGAATAATTTTGAACATACGCCAAATCGTACAGCAACTTCTCCTCAGGAGTTGCATCATACCCTGCCATAAGCTGCGCCAAACCTGTTAATCCAGGCTTTACTACATGACGCAACTTATAGTGAACTAATTCACCTTCAAACCTTTCAACAAACACAGGGCGCTCAGGACGAGGCCCAACAAAACTCATCTCCCCCCTCAAAATATTAATAAGCTGGGGCAACTCATCAACATGGTAACGTCTCAAATAACGTCCAATCCACGTAACGCGCGGATCATCTTTCTCTGCAAACTTAGGACCTGTATACTTTTCAGCATCAGGTCTCATAGTTCTAAATTTTATAACATTGAATTTACGCCTGAACCTTCCAACTCGCTCCTGAGTAAAGAAAACAGATCCCCCCTCTAGCCAAACTAACAAAGCTGCAATTAGGGTGATAGGCAGACTCAATATCAATACAATTAGCGCCATAAATTTGTCAAACAGAGATTTTAACATCTCCTCAGAGTGAGATAAACCTATTTTTAAAAGAAAGTAATTCTTTTCCATATATCTTATTGGTAACTTTGATGGCAAAATCTTCTCTAATCCACCAACAGCTAAAGCTGGAATAAGAACTTGACTCACTCCACCCTCCGCTAGCGAATATACCCTATCAACAAATTTTGCCGTATCTTTTAGCTCTTCTTCTTTCAATACCACAAAAGTCTTATCAGTTGCATAAAGCTTTGAAATATAGAGGTAAGTAAACACTGTATCAAGTAAAATTGCCGACAATGTGAGATACCTTGAAAACAAAACCTTTAAAGCAAAAAAGTAATGCAACAATGCCGCTGCTGCCCACACAACAAGAATATACCCAATACACACCAGAATCTTGGATATAGGATTGGAAAGCTTTGTCTCAAAGTAAGAAAAGTAAAAAAACTTAACTATAACAAGAAAAATTACAACGAATTCTGTTAACTCTTTATCAAGCAAAAGTTTGTAGGAAGTCAATTTGGCAATTAACCAAACCAATATAAAGGAAAGAGTAAGTGAGAGTGTGTGGATAAATAAAGCTTTAAATTCATATCCAACTATCCTCTTCATACCAACCAGCTATCCTAACCTTAGTAAAAAATCTGGCATTTAGCTAAACAAAAAAATCAGCCCAAAATAAAAAGTGCTGGGGGCGGGAGTTGAACCCGCACGGGCGAAAGCCCACTGGATCCTTAGTCCAGCGCGTCTGCCAATTCCGCCACCCCAGCATTAAACTCCTCTTACCTAAGACTCCTATCTCTCTCCTACACCTTGGTATTTTAATTTTATAAAACCTCCTGCCCTGTGTCAACTCAACGTATTAACACATTCTCACCTACTCAGCAGCCGCATTCAACCATTGATCAACATTATCAGGTTTGAACATATCCATTCTCTCAGTCGAAACCTTCAAATCAAATTCTTCTGCTACTTTACTAAACACTTCTAAGGTTATACTCTTTTTATCCGGATATATGTAATACTTTCCACCATGCTCTGAGGACGTAAAGTTTTGCATAGCAACATTTGCACCACAACGCACCAACTCAACCAAAGCATCAAAACCATACCGCGTATAAACAGCAGTAGTAGCAGGAATCCCAGCCCAGGGAACTGCTAAACGTGACAGTATCAACAACTTCATACACATCTCCAACATCCAATCCCAATCAGGTTCGTAATCCCCAAGAGGTGTTCCAGCAGCTGGTAAAAATGGTCCATGAGCTATCATTTCAAATTTGTGTTCTGCTATCCAAAGAATTCCCCTAGCAAAGTCTTTCATATCTTGCCCAGGCAATCCGATTAGAAAACCGGTACCAGTCTGATAACCCAGCTTCTTCAAAATGAGTAGCGCCTCTTTTCTCGAAGGAACCCCTTCAAACTCTGGATGATAATGCTTGAATAACTCATCATCAAAAGTCTCAAATTTCAAAAGATAACGATCTGCTCCTGCTACCTTCCAAGCCTTGTAAGTATCTTCTGTCTGCTCTCCCAACGATAAGGTTATAGCTATATCTGGACGTCTTTTTCGAATTTCTCTTAATATATTAGCAACCCTATCACACGTAAGCCACGAATCTTCAGCTGCCTGAATAACTGCCGTACTATATGGAGACCTTACAACTACTTCAATAATCTTATCTTCAGAAAATCGGAATCTTTCCAAGCTTTTGTTATCCCTTCTCATTCCACAGTAGTAACAGTTTCTACGACACACATTGCTGATTTCCAAAAGAGCTCGTATAGCTATCTTGCCATTCCAAACTTTCTTCATAAATTCAAAAGCCTTTTTTCTTAATCTCTTCCATTCTCCAGAACTTATTGGTAAACTCAAAAGAGAAGCAAGTTCATTCACATCTGTTGGAACAGTCTCATCAAAAAAAAGTCTCACTTTTACCACCTCTACAAAATTGGGTTATCTAAAAAGTGAGCAATTATAATTATTTTATCAATCTTAACTAAATTTTCTCAAACAAACATAAATCACTTTTCAATTAGAAATTGGAAGATAGAGAAACAAAGCTTTTATATATTAATCAGGAGTTGAGTGGCATGTCTATAAAAGAACCCATAAATTCTCTAGAATTGAAACTAGCAAACATACACATAGATAACCTAGAAATTCCATCTTTTCAAAGAAAAGTCTCAAATTACCTTGTAAAAATTATTAAAAACTCTATTGAAAACTTAGGCTTCATAGTTCCTATAATAGTCACCGAAGACAACGGTAAATTTACTGTTATTGATGGGCAACACAGAGTCCTCGCTATAAAAAAGTATTTCTCAGATGTAAAAAAAATCCCTGCAATCATAGTTCCAAAATCTCTAAAATACAAGCTCCACTACTTAAACACACACATAAAACCCAATCTAAAAATTGCCGCATTACAACAGTTGAAAATATATTTGTATTTTGCAAAATCTTTGCCAGAGAGAGAGGAGATAAATCTTGCTAGCACTATAAATCCAGCTCTTGTAACACTTGGCATGGCATTAAAAATCGAAGATTCATTAAAAGCAAGCTTAATTTTTCCTTCTCTAAAGAAACTTGACCTGCTGCTTCCCATCTCTATAAAAGAGGCTAATCAGTTGCGACAAAAAAACGCAAAGCTGGTTGTAGAAACCTACAAGAAAGTTTGGAACAGCATTGAAAACAAATCAATAATCTTAACAAACGCAGACTACGCAGCAAAGAGCAAAAAAACTTTCGATAAACCCGCTGACATTTTTAAAACCGTTAAAAAAATCTTTCTCTCAAGTGCAACCTCAGTGGTAGAGAAGTTGAAGGAACAAAACCTGCCCAGCTTAAACGAGGGCTTTCTGTTGCGTTTTAAACTTTGGTCTCAAGAAGCCATTAGACGCTCTCAACTCTAAAACATTTCAATCACATAATTTCTATAACTACCTTACAACAAATTAACAAAAAGCGGCTGCCTGCTAACTCGCAAGCAGCCGCTAAATAAAACTTAATTTCTATCAGCTATCCGTTTCCATTCTATACTTAGGTTTAACGCTATAATGAGTATGCAATAGCTTATGAGCTTTCTCTGAATAAGGTTTTCCTAAAAATTCATCATACAACTTCTTAACTTGTGAATTTTCATGCGATTTCTTCTTAGCAGCCATCTGATCTTCTTTGTAAATTGCCTCTGCTCTTTTCTTCCTAATCTCTTCATTAGTAGGAATTGGCTGTCCACCACCACCTAAACATCCGCCCGGACAAGCCATGACTTCCAAGAACACAATATCCTCTACTTCAGGATCCTTATTCTTTATTCTATTTAACAACTCATCTGCTGCTCCCAGCGTATTAGCTACTGCCACTTTAACCTTTTTACCTTCCAACTCTATTTCTGCTACCCTTATACCTTCAAATCCTCTCACATCTTTAAACTCAACATCAGTCAATTTCTTACCCGTTAAAAATTCATAAGCACTTCTCAAAGCTGCCTCCATAACTCCACCTGTCACACCAAATATTGCAGCTGCTCCAGTGGACTCAGCTAATGGCGAATCAAATTCATCTTCTGGTAAAGACATCATGTCTATATTTGCCTGCTTAATCATTCTTGCAACTTCACGTGTAGTAAGAACATAATCTACATTCTTCAAACCATTGGTTCTAAGTTCTGGCCTTTCAATTTCCATTTTCTTTGCAGTACACGGCATAATACTCACTACAACAATTTTTTCCGGATCTATACCCATCTTTTCCGCAAAATAAGTTTTACTTATAACTCCAACCATCTGTTGAGGACTCATCGCAGTTGAGAAGTTATCTATCATATCTGGATGATACTCCTCTACAAATCTAACCCATGCAGGACAACAAGATGTAAATACTGGGAATGGTCCATTTCCATCTTTTATTCTTTTTACCACTTCACTGGCTTCCTCCATTATCGTTAAATCCGCTCCAAACTGTGTGTCAAATACGTAATCAAATCCAAGCATTTTCAAAGCTCTCACCATTTTCCCCGTCACAATTTCTCCCGGCTGAAAGCCAAATTCCTCTCCTATGGCAACTCTGACAGCCGGTGCTGTCTGCACTATTACCACCTTTTCAGGATCATCCAAAACCCTCCAAACTTCCTCCGTTACATCTTTTTCGTATATCGCTCCAACGGGACAAGCTATTATACATTGACCACATCCAACACACGGTGAATCTGCTAATTTCAGTTCAAATGGAGGAGCTACCTTTGTACTACTACCTCTTCCAGATTTACCAAGTGTAAATACCTTCTGCATAACACTACATACTGCTTCACAACGACCACATAGTATACACTTACTAGGATCCCTTACTATGGCATCCGAAGTATTATCTCTCTCTTTTTCTCTAACCTGAACAGGAAAGGGCAATTCTTGATCTAAATTATACAGATTACACAACCTTAACAAATCACAATTTTGATTTCTAACACAAGAAGTACAACTTTGACTGTGGGCACCTAATAAAAGAGACAAAACAAATCTTCTTATTTCTCTAATACGCGGCGTATTTGTCCTAACTATCATTCCCTCTCTAACAGGAGTTGAACAAGATGGAACAGGATCTTTCATTCCTTCAACTTCCACAACACATATTCTACAAGCACCTATCTTTTCCTTTATCTCTGGATGATAACAAAAAATAGGAATGTTGATTCCCACTTTTTTAGCCGCTTCATAAATTGTAGAACCTTCAGGCACTTCCACTTTTATCCCATCTATGGTAAGAGTAACCATACTCATTTATTCCACCCCCTTAATCTTAATAGCACCAAAGCGACAATTCCGCATACAACATCCACAACTTATACACTTTTCTTCATCAATCTTGAATACATTTCCCTCTTTAGAAATTGCACCAACCGGGCATATTCTTGCACACAAAGAGCAACCACGACAAAGATCTGGGTCGATATAGTAAACAACAAGTGCCTTACAAACTCCTGCTGGGCAAACTTTATCTTTAATATGAGCTTCATATTCATCTCTAAAATAACGCAATGTTGATAAAACAGGAGAAGGGGCAGTTTTACCCAAACCACACAGTGAAGCCTGGGCTACATTTCTTCCCAACCACTCTAATGTATCTAAATCCTTTTCTGTAGCCTTCCCCTCAGTAATTTTTTCCAAAATTTCCAACATCCTCTTAGTTCCTTCTCTGCAAGGCACACACTTTCCACAAGATTCAGCTTGAGTAAACGTTAAGAAATATCTTGCCACATCTACCATACAGGTTGACTCATCCATCACCACCATTCCACCTGATCCCATTATTGCCCCTGCAGAAGTTAAAGATTCATAATCTACAGGAGTATCTACCAAATGATACGGTATGCAACCTCCACTTGGCCCACCTATCTGAACTGCTTTGAATTTGGCATCATTGGCTATACCGCCACCAACTTCAAAGATAACTTCCCGTAAAGTAATTCCCATGGGAACCTCTATTAATCCGGTCCGCCTTATCTTACCAGCTAAAGCAAAAACCTTAGTTCCTTTACTCTTTTCTGTACCAAATTGGGCATACCAATCTC
>Ga0256838_1000530_pt1 | contig 22664 bp, 23 predicted proteins | sample 4571419metaG_FD_185978 | JGI IMG/M metagenome (GOLD analysis project Ga0256838, IMG submission 185978) | Hydrothermal vent microbial communities from Guaymas Basin, Mexico - 4571-419 | ecosystem: Environmental > Aquatic > Marine > Hydrothermal vents | place: Mexico: Guaymas Basin | collected...
TCCTTGGAGATTTAATAAAACTTCATTAAAAGTTCTATCATTGATCTAAAAAAAATGTGATCATCTTGCTTATCTCTTCACATGTAATTATATTAAATTAGGAGAAAAAATGTACTCTGTGAATATTTTTGTCATTATAATACTCACATCACTTATCTTTTTTGGTGGCTGTACATTGAAAGATGATAGACTCTTTCAAAAATTTCCTACTACAGATGCCAACACATCAATCGTTACTGATCAAGAATACGATAAAGAAGTAAAATATGAATATAAAATTGTGCCAAATGATAGACTCTATGTAGCTGTATATGTCCAATCAAATTCTACTTCACAACAGATGAATTCAATTTTAGCAAATAATGATACTGCAAGACAAAATTTAGAGAGCATCGGTACATCAACAGGTCTGCTTGTAACACAAAAAGGCACTATTCGACTTCCACTTATTGGGTCTGTTAAAGTTGCTAATCTTACAGAAGATCAGGTATCAAAAATACTTATAAAAAAATACAAAAAATACATTCGAAATCCTTATGTAGAAGTTAAAATAACAAATCAACGAATCATAGTTATAGGAGAGGTAAAAAAACCTGGTATTGTCCCAGTTACAAATGGTACAATGAATCTTGTAGAAGCTATCTCACGCTGTGGTTACTTAACAAATAATGCATCACGAACAAATATAAAAATAGTGCGTGGAGATCTACGACATCCACAAATTCGCAATATTGATTTAACAGATGGAAAAAGTATTATGCTTTCAAGTCTGCTTTTACAGCCAAATGACATTGTCTATATTCAAGCACGAAGAATGAGTGCATTTAACAAAGCATTCAATGAAACGGTACCATTCTTTAGTACAGTTTCGTCGATTTTAAATCCTTTTGTTCAAAGAACAGTTATTATGAATAAGGTATCTCAGTAAAAATGGGAATAGCACAAGCACAACAACCAAACAATGATGAGGTAGATTTAAATCAAATTTTTAGAATTATAAAGAAGTATAATATTTCTATAATTTTGATTGTATTGCTTTTTTTTATAGGAAGTGCTATCTTTGCATACTATAAGCAAAATGTTTACATCTCTCATGCCACCATAGAAATTTTAGTAGATAACAAAAACATCTCTTCTTCAGCAAAAGACTTTATAAAAAAAGCATTTGGTGGTAGTATAGATAATATACACAATGAAAAAGAGATACTACAATCACGATATATTTTTGAAAAAGCCATACAACAACTAAATCTATCAGTACGCTATTATGATTACAATAAACTAAATAAAAAAACGGAACTCTATAAAAAAACACCTTTTATTATTAGTGCTGCAACAGTAGCAAACCCTATATATTCTAAAACTTTTGAACTGATTCCCATAGATAACAATAGTTTTCAACTTATTATCAAGCCACTTTCACCTTTTAGTATTAAAGGAATTTTATCAAAAATAGGAATACGACAGCTCAAAAAAAATGAAAAGATAGCATACAAAGGGGTTCATAGATTTAATGAAAAGATTATAACTCCTTGGTTTTCCTTTACTGTAAATAAAATCGCAACACTTAATGCTAAAAAATATACATTTAATTTCATACATAAAGAAGCTTTGTATGATGTTTTTTATAAGGGCTTATCTATATCACTTTATTCTAAGTCTAGTTCTATCATAGGTCTAAACTATCAAGATAGTGTCTCTTTGCGAGCAGCTAACATATTAAATGCCATAATACAAACATATATCAATGAAAGTATTAAAGAAAAGGCAAAAACAGCAAAACTTATCCTTGGCTTTATTAATTCACAATTAGATAAAATAAATGCTAAATTAACAGAAACAGAAACAAATCTAAAAAACTATAAAATAAAAAACAATGTTATCAATCTTCAAAACAAGCTTACACTCGATACAGAAAAAATTGCTTCTTATGATGCAAAGCAACAAAAAGTGCAAACAGAGATAAATATCTTGACAAATCTTCAACACTATATAGATAAAAATAGTGATCTTTCAGGTTTAACCATTGGTACTATTTACTTTGTAGATAAAAATCTTGCTTCATTAGTTCAAAAACTCCAAAATATGATAGCTAAAAAAAATCTAATGCTAGTAGATTACACAGAGGCACATCCCGAAATCATCAAAATCAAAAAAAACATTACCGATATAAAAAATGCTATAAAATTAGCTCTCTCCAACTCTTTAAAACAACTAAAACAGAGGAATAATGATCTAAAAAAGATAATTGCAAAATACAATCTATCTCTTAAATCTCTACCTGAAAAAGAAAAAATACTTGCAGAACTCTCAAGACCACTAAAAGTAAATGAATCTGTTTATCAATATCTTTTACAGAAAAAAGCAGAAACAGCAATAATAAAATCATCTACTATTGCCAATGCAAGAGTTTTAGATGCTGCAAGAGAAGAACTAAATCCTACAAAATCAAAAGGAAAACTCATAATTATAGTAGGTATTGTATTTGGATTTATTTTAGGAATTGCACAATCTTTTTTGCGTGAATTTCTTGCTAGCTCCATTCAAAGTGCTAATGAGATTAAAAGCTATACCTCATTACCACTCTATGGTATCATCCCATTCAATAAAAATAGAGTTACAAAAAGTTTTTACATAGAAGCCATTAAAAATCTTAAAACTAACCTGCACCTATTATCTGGTAACGATAAGTATAAAATCATCTCAATTACATCATCTGTTTCAGGCGAGGGAAAAGTAACAATTGCTTCATCTCTTGCTAAAGTTTTGGTGAAAGGAGATAAAAAAGTGGTTCTAGTTGATCTTGATCTATATATAAGAAGAACATCAATCCACAAAAAATTTAAACTAAACAATGACATCGGTGCAACTAGTTATCTTACCAAGAAAAATACACTTGAAGAAATTACAAAAGAGACAGATATATCTGGTCTTTATGTCATCACAACAGGTAAATTACCACCAAATCCATCCGAACTTATTTTATCAGATATATTTGAAAAATTCCTAAAAGAGTTAAGTGAAAAATATGACTATATCATTATTAATACAGCACCAGCTGGACTTGTTAGCGATGCACTAATCATTATGAACTACCCTGATATAACTTTTTTTATAATTCGTGCAAATTATACAAAAAAAGAGTTTGTCAAAAATATAGATAAAATTGCAAAGGAATACTCTCATAACAAAATAGGACTTATACTAAATGCTGCTACAATAGGTGAAGGGGATGGCTACGGTTACGGAGTGGGTTATACTTATAACTATAGACACGAATACAATGGTATAACTAATAAAGTAAAAACTGTTTTAGCTATAGTTGGTGTAATTATTATTGTTGCTGTAGTGTTTAGAAATACTCTTAAACCTAAAAAAACAGACAATCTTTCACAAGTAGCCTTACCAACTAAATCACAAACAGTTTCAGCTAAAAAAGAAGTTAATGTAACTGTAGAAAAAACTCAAAACAATGATAATCTTGATAATATAACTCAAAAACTAAAGCAAGAAAACTTATCTAAAACAGAAATTATCAATAAGCAAGTGGCAATTACAGTAAAAGAATCTATGGAGAAGATAACTAAAAAAGCTATCAGTAAACAAAAAATCTCTAAAGCAAGCAAATCACCAGCAATCTACATACAAGTTAGTTCATTTTCCAAATATGCACCAAGTGAAAAATTCCTAAAGTCTATCACGGATAGGGGATATTCTTACATATACCATAAAACTGCGAGAGGTAAAAAAAGCTTAACTAAGGTTCTTATAGGTCCTTTCTATAGTAAAAAAGAAGCAAGAAACACCTGTACTGATGTTAAAAACAATATTGAAACAGGTGCTTTTTTAGTTGAATTTTGATAAAATTACTAAACCCCTTTTCTGCCAATAACTACTAAAATTGTTTTAAAGATTATTTTTAATTCCAATAAAATATTCCAATACTTTATATAGTACATATCATACATAAGCTTCTGTCTTGCATCTTCTATGCTACCATCGCCATAAGAGTACATCACTTGAGCCCAACCTGTGATGCCTGGCTTTACTATATGGCGTTCATTATAGTAAGGTATATTTTTTTCAAAATCTTTTTTTATCCAGTGCTTTCTTTCTGGTCTTGGTCCGATTAAACTCATTTCACTTTTAAATATGTTGAAAAGTTGTGGAATTTCATCAATTCTTGTTCTTCTCATAAAATTACCAAAAGGAAAAACACGAGTATCATCATCTTTTGAAGCAAATTTTATCCCATCTTTTTCTGCATCTAACACCATACTTCTAAACTTAATACACTTAAACTCTTTGTTATTGAGCCCTACTCTTAGTTGTCTAAAATATATATCTCCTGGGCTTTGTTCATTTAGTTTTTTCTTTACTATATATTTAACAAATAAAAAAATAAAAAATAAAAAAATAACCCCAATCATATCAACAATCTTTTTTTGAAATCTTTGCCATAAAGTAAAAGGCTTTATGTCATCAAGATAATGCAGATCATCATTAGATATAGGAATATAACATTTATTTAAATACTTTTCTAAAAAATGTTCAATAGAGATTATTTTAATATTTTTATGTTTTTCATCATATTTTAGATTTGTAAGATACTTAATTATCTCATCGTTTACTTTTGCCTTAGTATTTAAAACCACTACACTGAAACTATCTTTTTGCAAACTAGCTTCTATCTTGCTTATAACATCTTTTGGATTTTTTTTATCATATAATATTCTCTCTATAGAGGTGAATTTTTCATCTAGTCTTTTTAGTTCTAGTTTTGTAAAATTATATTTTTGCCCCAATATTAACATCTGTTTTAACCTCCTAATTTCTTTAATAAAAAAAATTTAAATCTCACTAAAATTCTGCTATGCTTCTAAAATTATACCTAGTTTTTATTGAAACAATCATATATCAAAATGAGCATATACAAGAAAACTATTGTAATTGCTTCTCAATTTCCATTTGTGCTTTTTTATAATCTTCAGGTATTCCTATATCTATAAAATAGTTATTAAAAACTCTTGCTGTTACTTTTATAGTTTTAAAATTTTCTTGCATAAACTCTTCAAAAGAAAATCTTTCGTTGAGTTTAAAATTATCAAAAAGATTTTTATTTGCTAAGTAAATACCACCATTTATATCACCTTTTTTTCGATAACCTTTTTCTCTAAATGCTGTTATATAGCCACTAGCATCACTTTCTACATAACCATATCTATCAAAATCACTCATTGTTTTTAAAGCAAGTTGCAACATTGAACCATTCTCTAAAGAAAACTCTGATAAATCTACATTAAAAAATGTATCTCCATTTATAATGTAGATCTCTTTACTATCGACATAAGATAGTGCTTGCTTTATAGCACCTCCTGTTCCAAGAGGTTCATCTTCTACACTATAAACAAGTTTTATACCTTTATACTCACTTCCAAAATATTTTTGTATCACTTCCCATTTATAACCAACCGAAAGAATCACTTTTTTAATGCCATTTCTTTTTAAATATTCTAAAATATACACTAAAAACGGTTTATCACCTATAGGTGCCATTGGTTTAGGTATATCACTTACTACGCTTTGAAGTCTTGTTCCTAATCCACCAGCAAGTATTATAGCTTCCATCTAGTTAAAACCTTTACCAAATATTTCCTCTTCAACAACTGCACATATAATATGCCCTAGAAGTATATGAGATTCTTGTATTCTTGGTGTTTCACTTGAGGGTACACATATACAGTAATCACATAACTCTTTCATATCTCCTCCATTTTGACCAGTAAAACCAATAGTTACAATTCCTTTTTCTTTGCACTCTTTTAGAGCTTTTAAAATATTTTTAGATTTTCCACTTGTAGATATACCTATAAAAATATCTCCCTTAACTCCATTTGCTTGGACTTGTCTTGAAAAAAGTTTCTCATAACCATAGTCATTTCCAATAGCTGTCAATATACTTGTATCAGTTGTTAATGCTATAGAAGCTAAACCTGGTCTATCAAAGTAAAACCTACTTACAAATTCACCTGCTATATGTTGTGCATCTGCTGCACTTCCACCATTACCTGCAATAAGAGTTTTTTGACCTTTTTTATATGCTTCTGCTGTAACTTTTGATACTTCTTGAATCAGCTTCATTAACTCACTATTTTCATAGATAGCTTGTTTTGTTTCGTACGATTTTTTTACTTGATTTGCTATAAAATTTTGCATTATATTTTCCAACCTCTTGTTCCGTCTTTTACAAAGTGAAAATTTACCACTTCACCTTGCTGCTTATTGAGTTCATTTATAAGATTTAATCTCTTAGTAGGCTCTACCATAAAAAACATAAACCCTCCACCACCTGCTCCACTTACTTTTCCACTATAAGCTCCACATTCCATAGCAAGAGTGTAAACTCTATCTATTTCACCGTTAGACATAGAACTACTTACTCTTTTTTTTGATCCCCATGAACTACCAAGAATTTTAGCAAAATTTTGAATATCACCTTTTAAAAGATATTCTTTCATTAAAATTGCATCCCTTTTTACCTCATGCATAGCATCAAGTGAGGTTTTTTCATGTAGAAGTAATTTTTTCTCTTTTTCTATTTGACTTGCTTCTCTTGTGACATTTGTAAAGTAGAGAACCATAGACTCTTCAAGCTCATCTATAATCCAGTTTTTTATTCTTAGAGGATTTACTATAACTCTTTTTTTATCGTAAAACTCCATAAAATTAAACCCACCAAAAGTAGCAGCATACTGATCTTGAGCTCCACCTACTATACCGATATCTTCTCTCTCTATCTCAAAAGCAAGTTTTGCAATATCATACTCTCCAAGAGGTAAGTTTAACCACTCCACAAAAGCTTTTATAACAGCTACTACTAAAGTGGAACTACCTCCTAAGCCACTTCCACTAGGTACATCAGAATAAGTAGTGAGCCTAAAGCTTAATGGTTCTAAATCAAACTCTTTTATTATGCGATTATAGATACCTTTAAAAAGTACAAGTTCTCCATCTAATGCTATTTTCTTTGTCGATAAAAGTTCCACCTTTTGAGCCATATCTAAAGCCTCAAGTATTATTTTACCATTATCTAAAACCTCTATACTGCTATGCATATAAAGAGAAATAGTACCATTTAAAACATATCCTCCAAAATTATCGCAATATGTATTTAAATCTGTTCCTCCACCTGCAAGACCCAATCTCAATGGTGCTTTAGTTCTTATTATCATAATTATTTATCCTCAAATATTTTAATCAAATTTTTTATTATACCTTTCCATCTTAAATACTTTTTATAATACTCAAAGGAATTTTTACCCATTTTTTCATAGTCACCGGCCAAGACTTTTTCTATACTTTCATATAATTCTTTTGAATTATTAGGTTCTATAGTATAGCCTGTTTTTCCCTCTTCAACAAGTTCTGGAATACTTCCAACATCTGTTACTATAACTGGTGTTGCATTATAGTATGCAACTTGTATATTGCCAGTTTGAGTCCCATCTTTATATGGTAAAACAAGCATATAAGATTGTTGTAGTATCTCATCAAATTTATCATTTGAAATTATATAGTTATATATCTCTAAACGATGTTTTAGTTTAGCTATTTTCTGTTCGTATGATGTCAAATCACCTTTTCCACCTATGATAAATATTATATCTTTATTTATCTTATTGTCTAATTTTTCTATAGCATCTAAAAATATATCTATACCTTTGTACTCATCTATCCTACCAAGCAGTGAAATATACTTTTTATCTTCTTTGTTAAATAATTCTTTATCATCTCTATACACACCATGTTTTATCTCATAGATTTTATTATTGTTTATGCTATATTCCCTATGTATAATCTCTTGAAGTTTTTTACCATAAACGATAATTTTATCTGTTAATCTAGATTGAAGTTTCTGTGAAAGTAAAATTATCCATCCGTATTTTGTACCACTATGAGGTATAGGGTCATGAATATGAGATATAGTTTCAACACCTTTAAATTTTGCTAAAACTATAGCTATATTGTTTAAGGTATGGGAAGATATAAAAAATATTTTATCATAATCATTTTGCAAAATTTTATAAAATTTAAACCAATTATAGGGATTAATAGTATCTAAAATCATCTGTTTAGAGTTCCCTCCATTTGCTACAGAGTAGCCTTGATTATGTTTTAAAACATAATTACTATCTCCACATATATCTACTTGACAATCATTTTCTGTAAAATGCTTATAAAGTGTTTGCATATAAAGTTCATTGCCTATTGAAAGTTTAAAACCTACTAATAATATTTTCATTATAATCTCCATCTTTTGAATTTAAGTTCGACAATAAATTGCCTTATCTTTGGGTATTTCATTGTCAAACTTAGATTTTGAATATAAACTTACACCTAAGATATATAACAATACATAAACCATCATTCTTTTTCTCATATAGCCACTAAAATGACTCTCAAATACAACTGATAAATAAGAATACATCAATATTATAAATAAAAATATTATTATTAATTGATATTCTTCAACATCTTTAATATTTTTTTTATATGCATTTTTTATAATTAAAAAAATAGGAAAAACAGAAAATATAATCGGCTCAATTATCATTAATTTCCAAAAAGCACCTGCTTTAAATATTAATATTGATATTGGACCAAATAAGAAATAGTATAAGGAGATTATTAATGTTATTAATGTAGAAATATAATTTGAATAATCATGTTTTAAGAATCCAACTTGACCAGCAAAAACAGAATATGCTTTGGAACTATCCAAAAAGAAAAAAACTTCTGGAAAATAAATTTTTGAAACTACTACAGGAAGAGGAAACAAAAGAATAAGGGACATGGTGAAAAACAATAAGCTTCTATCTATAATAATTTTATTCTGTAAAAATATTTTTATAAATAAAAGACTTAATGTTGCTACAAGAGCATATTGAGGTCTATAAAATGCTAATATACTTATTATAATAAACATAATAAGTATATTAGCATTTTTATTATGTAAAATTTCTTGAACAATATATTTTACATATATTAAAAAAAGAAATAGCACAAAGGTATCCTTTTCAAACTGTACAGAATGGATCATAAATGATGGATATACAAACAAAACTAATGAAAATCTAAAAGCTTTTTTGTTATTAAAAAAGTTTAGTAAAACATCATATAGAGTAATAATGGCTAAAGATGAAAAAAAAACAACGATTGCCTTAGCAACTATAATCTTTGAAGCAATAATATAATAAAACGGGGAAGAGAGCATAGCAAAGAATATAGATTTAAAAGAGCTATAACCAACTAGACTCTCTTGCATATCTAAAATAGCATTAAATGATGTACTCTTCAATATAGCTATTGTTGTATAATGATATATCAATTCATCATCCAAAAAACCTTTAGTTAATACACTAAAACCAAATCGTCCTAATTGTAAAGAAAAATAATGATGTATTAATGTAAGAATAGAAAAATAAAATAAACTTAAAAGATATAATTGTAATTTTGTTTTTTTACCTAATAGTAATAAAACCACAATAGGTGATATCATAAACATAGTAGCAAAATATAAATATATATCAATTATCATATATGATTACTTTCCTAATAATTTTTTTGTAATTAATGCAAAAGTATTCTTGTTTGCAAAATAAAAATGTATATTGTTGTTATTGGAATTGGTCGGACTATCATTAACTAGAAATTTATTTAATTCCTTTTTATAAGTGCTTATTACTTTTGCATTATCAACTAAATAAAATGGGTACTCGTTATGTCCTTCAAACTCCCATAAAAACACTTCATCTGTTAGATACATGGCTATAGCTAACATTGATGAGTAGTGTCCTATATATTTTGTAACATGTGGAAAGTCTGTTTTAGAAAAAACAACATTTTTTTTGTTTTGAAGAGCTTTATAAAGTGTCATATCACTTCTTGGATGCAGCTTCATATATAACTTTGTATCACCTATACTTTTGGCTAATAATTCAACAAAATCTATCATCTGTTCTCTTGGTAATCGCCCATCTTCGACTAATGTTTGACAGATATAACAAACAGCATTCTCTTGAGGTTTCCTTTTTATACTATCTAATTGCGCCAAATCAGGATAACCAACTACTATCTGCTGTTCTAGGATATAGCCATACTCCTCTTTATGATACTCTTTCCAGTAATCACCATACACAAACACAGTTTTAGCATTGATTTTCTCTAGTGGAAAATTTGTATCTGTTATCTTTTTACCTTTTAAAAATATATTTATATACTCTTTTATCATCTCAATTTTATTATACTTTGTTGCTTGTGCTACTACTAATGCATACTGTATATATCTCAATGTTTTAACCATTTTTGATATAAACATAGATATATCTCTCTTCATAAATGGGATATACAATCCATGTTGAAACTTAAAAGTTTGTATATTTAACTTATTTGCAATTGAAACAAGAGCATTATCTGGAATCCTCTGAGCCATAACCAAAAAACTCTCAGGAGAAATATTTTGCATTAAATTTTTAAGGTAATTATAGTTTGGCTTTTTTATCTTTATAACTTCTGAATTTTTCGGTAACTTAGCAACTATCTCCTCTAGTTTATTATCGGGATCTTCTTCATAAAGAAAATAAAAATAAACCTCATCATCTTCTTTAATTATCTCATTGGCTATTTGTAAAGGATATCTTCCTATCCCTATAATATTTAGATCAAAAAACATTATTTTTTTCATTTTAGTTTCCTATTTATCTTTTCTTTATATTCTAAAATTTTCTTTCTTTCATTATCACTAAGGATATGTAAATAAAATGATATCACTACACTAAACAGCACAACAACAACTAAAACTATTTTCATTAACAGACTTGTCATATTGGCAACAAAGAAAGCCACTATAAAAATAAAAAATAAAAATAATATAAATTTTGACAAATCAACTATTTTAATATGAAAATTTAAATCAATATTTTTATGTATAAGTATCAAATAAAGTGCAATAACCTCTATAAATGCACGAATATTATAACCTATAACTGCTCCTACGAGACCATAATTTAAAATCATATAATAAAGCATTATAACAGTTAATGGTGCCTCAACAATATAGACAGTAGCAACAATTTTTTGAAATCCAATAGCTGAAAGTGTTCTAAATGGTACAACACTTAAAGTGTTAAAGAGTACTCCAATTGTGAGATACTGCAACAGTAAAAAACTATGTTCACTATACTCAGCATTGATCCAAAAAGTCAACAACTCTTGTGCATATACTATAAGTATAAAGCTAATACTAGCTACGATGAAACTAATGATTTTTGAAACAAAAATCACTGCACCTCTAATTTTTTCTAGCTCCTTTGTTTCAAACCAATGTGAAAAAGCTGGAAACAATGCAGATGTTAAACTTCCTGAAACAATATTTAATCTTGTTACTAAATCATACGAAGCAACATAGTATGCAACTGCAGCTGCTGAAATAACTGAACCAATTATAAATCTATCGGTATAATAAAGCCCAATACCTGCTAAAGAAGATAACATCATCCAAAAACCAATTTGCATTAATGATTTACTATCCAATATGTTAAATGATAAAACATTATTTTTTAGATACTCTTTATAAACAAAGAAACCTAATGTAAGTGTTGAGATTATATAGACAATAATTAAAAATTTAAAAACAGTTATAATTGTAAAACTTTCTATAGAAACCAAAATAGGTGAAATAAAAATAATAGAATTCAAAAAAGCTCTATTAAGGGATGTTATGAGAAATAGGTGCTTTGCTTCTAATGCTGATCTTAAGAAGATGACCAACATTAAAAAAGGTGATAGAAAACCTAGTAGTCGAAGTAGTTGTGAAAAAATATCTTGCAGATTTAAACTTTCTTCAAACATATATATCGATATTTGGTAATGAAACAATAAAAAAATAACTGCTAGAACAAAACCAATAAAAAGCATCATTAAAAATGAATTTATTAGTAAAGATATTACTTTTTGAAAATTATTTTGTGCTAAATATTTTGCAAGTTCTTTAGTTGTAGCAGGAGCTATCCCAAAATTTAAGTAATTAAACAAAACAATAAATGTTACAACTAAAGAGTAAATACCAAAAAGCTCATTTCCTAATACTTTTATAGATATAGGTATAAAGATTAATGCTACAAATATAGGTATAATTTGTGTAGTAAGATTTATAATACTATTATTAATTACCTTAGATGCTTTCAAATATTTATCTCACTAAGTAGATTTATATATTTATGTTGTTTTTGTAATTTTTTATTATTGTATCCATAAAACTCTATCTTGTTAGAATGGGAAGCTTCATAATCATTTATAGAATCTCCTATTAGGATAGTCTCCTCTTTTTTGTAGTTGTTTTTTTCTAAAATATCTTTAACTATTTCACTTTTAACTTTAGGAGAACCATTTATAGATAAAAAATACTGTTTTAAACCTAACTCTTTACAGATATATTTTAAATCTTTTTCATCTGCACCTGATGCTATATGCATATTGTAATCTTTATAATTTTGTTTAATAAAATTTAAACTATCTTCTATTAGGTATTTTTTTTGTGCTAACTCTTCTTTTGTAATTTGAGAATATATCTCAGCATACTTTAAAACATCTTTATTTGCAATATTTTGATTTAAAATTTGTGTAAAAAAATATTCTATTTTTTTATATCTTGATATTCCACCATTTTTAATATGAAACTCTACTAATGCATCTACTTTTTCTTTTGGAAAAGTTTCAAATAACTTTCTAAATGCTTCTGTTTTTACAAAAACAGAATCAAGTATAACACCATCAAAATCAAATATTATATTTTTTATCACTATTCTACCTCTGCTATTATGGTGCATGGCAAGCCATCACATTTTGCTATTCTTAATGGAATTATATCTATTCTTTTTATATTAAGAGCACTGTCTAAAACTGTTAAATCCATATCTTCTAACAAAAGTATAGGATACTTAGGATTTAAAAATGCTTTATGAGCCTCTCGACCTAACATTCTTTCTTGAAAACTTGAAACTGAAATAGTATCAAAACCTACTATTCTTATATTTTGAAATTTTAATCGTAAATAATTAGCTATATCTGGATGAAAACCATAGTTACTCTCCCAAAATATTTTTTTACTTCGTTGATAGCAAATACCTGTTTTGATTATCAATAAATCATATTGAGATTTATTTTCTACTGTATCTAAGAGAGTGATTAAATCATCTTTAATAATAATATCTTCTGGTATGAAATCAATAAATAAAATCTTTTCAAATCTAAAATAACCAACATCAAAATCTTCTATAGTTTGACCATCTTCAAAGAAATGATAAGGCATATCTATATGTGTTCCTATATGAACTGTTGTATTAATAGAGCTATCATTAGCAATATCACCTTTAGCTATATTTGATTTTTTCTTACAAACAAATTTATTTCTGTTTCCGTATGTTGGTGTAGTCTCATCAAGAACATAAGAGAGATAAAGTAGCTTAGATTGATTCACTACTGTTTGCCTCTATATCTTTTAAGCACTCTATTAAACCTTGTCCCATATCTATATATGGATTTGCTACAAGTTTTTTACTCCGTGCAGGTTGAAATGAATAAGGTGTAATTTTATAGTGATTATGATATCCATCATCATTTAAATTTATTGTTAATCTATTTCCTAAAATTTCATTTATCATTTCAAATAGCTCTTTTCTTTGCATCCTTTCAACACCAGTTAAAATAATATGTTCATTTACAAACTCAGGTTTTAAAATTTCACATGCAAGTTTTGCAACATCTGCTGCATGAATATACTCTCTTATCTCTTTACCATCGCCACTATGATTTATTTTGCCCATAGATACTGATTTTTTAAGTAAATTATATATATAATTATTACTGTAATCTCTTTCACCATACACTGAACCGTATCGTACTATCGTAAATTTTAATCCAAACTTTTTATAATACTCTTCTGTAAGTTTTTCAGATGTAAGCTTACTGATGCCATAAAATGAACCTTTATCGCTCATAGCATAAGCACTACTTGCATATATAAATCTTTCTACATCATATTTTCTACAAGCTTCTAATATATTCATATTCCCAAGTACATTTAATTCTATAGCTTTAGTAGGATTTGAAATAGCATCATCCAAATTTGCAAATCCAGCAAAATTATAAACTATATCTACACCATTTACTAATTTATCAACTGCTTTAGCATCCAAAATATCGCATTTTTTAAAATATTTATCATCAACATACTTACTGCTATTTAAATCTGCTGATATTACATCGTAAGAGTTGTTCAATAGCTCTTCTACAATATAACTACCAATAAATCCATTTCCACCAAATACTATTACTTTTTTATCCATTTGAAAATACCTCATTTTTTAATGGTTGATTATTTTTATACCTTATAACTTCTTCTATAGCTTGTACTTCCATATCTGTTCTGCTATCTATTGTACTAGCACCCATATGACAAGTAATCAAACAATTGTTAAATTCTGTTAACTTGCCAGTATATGGTTCAACCTCAAATACGTCAACTGCAGCTGCACTAATTATATTTTCTTTCAATGCTGTATATAAATCATCTTCATTGATAATTCCACCTCTTGCTGTATTTATAATTATTGAATGTTTTTTCATCTGTTTTAATTCACTTAGAGTTATATAATCTTTTGTATCTTTTTTTAATGGTATATTGATAGATACAATATCACTTCTACTTAAAGCTTCCTCTTTTGACACAAACTCTACATTATATAATCTTCCAAATGCCAAATCTGGTTCTATATCATGTACTAAAAATTTTACATTAAATGATGACAGTAGATGAATAAGACTTTTTCCAATACGACCCATACCTAAGATAGCTACTGTTTTGCCATAAAGCAATGTTCCCATATATCTATTCCATATACCATTTTTGATATTTGTATTTGTATCTGTAATTTTTCTAGCCAAATCTAGTATCATACCTACACAAAGCTCAGCTACAGCCATGGTGGGAGCATCTGGAGTATAAGCAACTCGCACACCATATTGTTTGCACAAATCAAAATCAATACCATCAAGACCTATGCCAACTCTTGAAATTAATTTTAAATTGGGAGCATTTTTAAATACTTCTTCAGTAATCTTTTCAGTTCCAGCTACTAATACTTCAGCATCTTTTAAATCTTGAGACAACTCTTCTGTGGTAATTTTTCTACCATGCTCATTTAGACTAAGTTCAATCTCATTTTTCTTTATTAACTGCATTGGAATTTTAGAGGTTGACGAAAAAGGGTGTGTCGATACAAAAATCTTCATTATTTCAATCCTTCTCTTAGTATGTTCATTCCATTTATGGCAGCATCTCTCATAAAAAAATAATCAATACCATAGGCTAAAAATGTACATCCTTGATCTATCTTATGTTTTAATTTTAATGAATCTGTATCAACTACATGAAAACCAGATGGAATATTGTTAGCTTTACATCTATCTAGTACTTTTTGTACTGCTTCTTGGACATCGTCTCTATCAAATTCTCCTGGAAACCCCATACTACCACTTAAATCGTATGGTCCTATAATCGTACCATCAATGCCTTTGACTGTTAATATCTCATCAATATTATTAACTGCATCTATATGCTCGATTTGTGCGATAATTATAAGTTCTTCATCTACCCACTTTTTATACTCTTCAAATGTAGTACCATAACCTGAAGCCCTATAAAGACCAACTCCTCTTTTACCCATTGGGGGATATTTTGCATACTCCACTGCTTTAATAGCATCTTCTTTTGAAGATACCATAGGTACTATGATACCATCAGCCCCCATATCAAGTATTTTTTTAATAACTACTTCTTCATTCTTACTTACTCTTACTAGTGCTTTAATATCTTTTGATTGAATGGTAGATATAAGGTTTTGTGTGGTTTGCAAGTCGATAGAAGTATGTTCAATATCTACAACCAACCAATCAAATCCAGCTAATGCCATCACTTCAACACTCATTGTACTACCTATCATTATCCAACTACCCAATGTAAGTTCATTATTCTTTAATTTTTGTTTTAAGCTCATAGTAATCCTTGTAAATTATCTTTATGTATATGTAAAAGTTCAGCTAGTTTAAAATCTTCTGGATCATCAATATCAATAGCCTCAAGTTTATTTACTTCAAATATTTGAGGCTTTATGCCAATTCTTTTTTTATTTGATTTTTCAAAAGAGTCTTTAGAAAAAATATAAAAGTTGGAATTTTCTTCATAAAGTGGCTCTAAATCTTGTGTTCTTAATAGCTCCTCTGGATTATGATTGATAGGATTTGCATCTTTATCATAAAATCTTGTTTGCACTTTAGTTACTCCAAATAAAGAATCGTATTCTTTTAAATTATCAAAATATTGTTCAATTGCTTTATCTATAGTTTCTGTTCTTAAAAGAGGATTTGTACTATGTGTTTGTAAAAAATGCTCACCATCAAGTTTAGATAAATCATAATCTATAATAATATTCATAGATACATCACCACCCCGAATTGATTCAGGTCTATCGATAATTAAAACTTTATCTTTAAAATTCTTCTTTGCATCATTTGCAATAACTTCACTATCTGTATTTATAACCACTTTATCTATATACTGAGAAGCTAAAAGTGATTTCATAATACTATGATACAAAGGTGTTCCATTAAAATATTTCATATTTTTATTTGGAACTCTTTCGGATGTTCCTTTCATTGGTAACAATGCAGTTAATAGAAATCTAGTCATTTAGATACTCTTTAAAAAGTTTTAATTTTTTTTTCATATTATGAAAATCTATCCCAACAGTAATAGCTAACATATTAACTATTATTCTTTTTTGTGTATTCACCATTATTAAAATCCTTCACTTTTACAACTTCAAGAAGCACTCTTGGTATTTCATCATAAATCCACACTTTTTACACATAAAGTCCGTCTGAATAAACCAGTTGGTTCTTCTTTATCTATATTCTAGCATTTTAAAAATTCAAATTCAATTTTATAAAGAGTTTTTTTTATTATTCGCACAATAACTCCTGTATGGAAATAAAAAGGGTATAAAAATTATATACCTATTTTTTTAATCAAGTCGCAAAATTTAAACTATAATTTAAAATAACTTTGATACTATTCTTATTACTACTCATAAGTAGAATTTGAAAAAGGATTATTCATGACTGAACGTATAACGAAAAGTATGGCTAAAAATATCTACTACGGTGGTGGTACATTTGCACTTTTGATATTTATAGCACTTACTTTTGACACGGTACATCAAATACCTAAACGATCAAATGAAGTTAATATGACTCCATCTGTTGTGGCAGGTAAGAAAATTTGGGAGAAAAATGACTGTGTTGGTTGTCACACACTTGTAGGTGAGGGAGCATACTATGCACCTGAACTAAAAAATGTGTTTCAAAGAAGAGGAGGTGCTGATGAAGCATCTTTTAAAGCTTATATGCAGGGTTGGATGGCTGCACAACCTTTAAATGAGCCAAACAGAAGAAAGATGCCTCAGTTTAATTTAACAACTGATGAAGTAAATAATCTTGCTGATTTCTTGATTTGGACTTCAGAAGTAGATGCCAATGAATGGCCACCAACAATAGAAGGATAGGAGATAATATGAAATACACTTCTCAAGCGGTAGCAAAGCCGTATTTTATCTTTGCATTAACTCTTCTTGCTGGAGAAATTCTTTTTGGTTTACTTATGGGGATTCAATATATTTATGGTGATTTTTTATTTCCATTAATCCCTTTTAATGTTTTAAGAATGGTTCATACTAACCTTTTAATAGTATTGCTTTTAAATGGTTTTATGGGTGCTACTTACTACCTAATTCCTGAAGAGACACAAAGAGAGCTTTGGAATCCTAAGTTAGCAATTATCACTTTTTGGATATTTTTAGCTGCTGGTGTAGCTACAATCTTAGGTTACCTTTTTGTTCCTTATGCTACTTTAACAGAGATAACTTTTAATGAACTTCTTCCAACTATGGGTAGAGAGTTCTTAGAACAACCATTACCTACAAAAGTTGGTATAGTTATCGTTGCATTATCATATATCTTTAATGTTGGTATGACTGTACTTAAAGGTAGAAAAACTGTTATCACGACTGTACTTCTTACTGGTCTTTTAGGTTTAGCAGTTTTCTTCTTGTTTGCTTTTTATGTTCCTGATAACTTAGTAGCAGATAAATTTTTCTGGTGGTTTACAGTTCACCTTTGGGTTGAAGCTACTTGGGAATTAATTCTTGGTGCTATATTGGCATTTGTTCTTATTAAAACTACTGGTGTGGATAGAGAGCATATCGATAAATGGTTATACTTAATCATTGCTATGACTATGTTATCTGGTATCTTAGGAACAGGACACCACTTCTTCTATATGGGTGCACCTGAATACTGGTTATGGATAGGTTCGTTATCATCAGCAGTTGAGCCATTACCATTTTTCTTAATGATTCTTTTTGCATACACTATGGCAAGAGAGAGAAAAATTCAACATGAAAATGAGATAGCTCTTACTTGGGCTAAAGGTACAGCAGTGATGGGCTTTTTAGGAGCTGGTGTTTGGGGATTTATGCACACACTTGCGCCTGTTAATATGTACACACATGGTACTCAACTTACAGCAGCACACGGACACCTTTCTTTTTATGGTGCTTATGTTATGATTGTTTTTACTGTTATCTCTTATGCTATGCCAATCCTTAGAGGTCGCCCTCATGGAAACTCTAAAAAAGCACAAAAAGTAGAATTAACATCATTTTGGATGTTAAATATCGGTATGGTAGGTCTTACTTTAGCACTTACTGTAGCTGGTATCACTCAAATAATGGATCAAAGAGTTGGAACTGACCTTGTGTCATTTATGGAATCACAAGCTTCTATGACAGGTATATATACTATCCGTCTTGGATTTGGTCTTTTAGTATTTGCTGGTTTAATGACTTATGTTTATAGTTTTTTTGTAGAAGAAGAAGCTAAATAAGTATGATAAACTATTGGCTTGAATTTGAAGAGAGCATCGGTCGAATTTGGGATAAGTACCTTACCAAAAAGGTACATAAATTCCATGATGATCAAAGGGTTTACTTTTCAGATATACATAAGCAACTAAACATTTTTTACCACCTTTTAGGTGGTGAAAAAGGTAAAGACTTACAGATAACAGATAAAAGAAAACTAGAAGTTTCAAGAACACTTTTAGAAAAAATCTCTTTTTTAGGTAAAGAGTTTTATCTCTCATGGCAAGATGAAAAATCTATCTATCTTCCAGAATCATTTGCATACTTTGATACAAAAGAACAAAATGAGATGCATTACTACTGGCTTATAGCTGTGGCATCTAAAGTAGATATAAATAACTCAAATGTAAAAGAGGAAAATATAAAAGCTTCTAAATACATTATAAACAGATATAATGGATTTAAAAATTTTTATGAAAAAAGTACTACATATCTTAGTCAAACTTTTGAGCAGTTATCTGAGATAGAATCACAAGATGAGTATCCTAACCCTTTATGGATATACCCAGCTTTAGCAGATAATTTTGAAAAAAACTTAGGTGATGAAGAGCCAATAAGAGAAGATAATGAGGAAAAAGTTGATGAGCTAAAGATGAAAAAACAAGCAAATCAATCTGATGATAAAAGGGAAACTGATGGTTTTTTTGCTTTTTTACCCGAATCACTTATGAGCATCTTTGAGCAGATAAATATAGACAGAACTGAAGATGATAGTTTTGATGAAGATGCACTTTATCATGCTCAAGATTTAGATGAGATAACTTTGGGTCAAAAACAGGCAAATTTATCTTCTCGTATAAAGATGGATTTAGATTTAAAACCAGATATTACCGAAATCTATCCACTTGGCAGTGGGCATTTTTTAGATGAGTGGGATTATAAAAAGGATGCATATTTGTCAAGATTTGTAAGGATAAAACCACAAATCACTATAAATATAGAGCCTATAAAACTTCCACAAAGATTGAAAAAAACAGTTAGAAAAATTCAAAATGAGCTTGATTTACTAGAGTTAGATAGGATTAAAAATACCCATCTACCTTATGGCGATGAGATAAACCTAGATACTTGGATAGAATACACAAGTCATCAGAACAAATCTATGCATCATCAAAGATTTTTTACAACTTTTGAGAAAAAAACAAGAGATATGGCAACACTTATACTAGCAGATGTTTCACTCTCAACTGAGATGGGCATCACTCAAGATGTAAGGGTTATCGATATTATAAAAGATTCACTTATGGTTTTTAGTGAGGCACTTCAAAAGTTAAAAGATGATTTTGCACTTTACTCTTTTTCATCTCTTCAAAATAAAAAAGTTTATTTTAATATAATCAAAAATTTTGAAGAGGGTTATTCAGACCTAATCCGCGGTCGTATAAATAGTATGAAACCCCAATACTATACAAGACTAGGTGCAGGTATAAGAGAATCTGCAAAGATACTTAAAAAACAAAAAAATGCAAATAAACTACTACTTATCATAAGTGATGGAAAACCAAATGATGAAGATAGATATGATGGTAGATATGGTATAGAAGATACTAAAAAAGCGATACTAGAGGTAAAAAAAGATGGTATAACACCATTTTGTATAACGATAGATACAGATGCTAAAGAGTATCTTAACTATCTTTTTGGTAAAGATGGTTATGCTATCGTTAGAGATGGGCAAAAGTTACCAAAAGTTTTACCAGAAGTATATATAAACTTAACAAAATAAAAGAGGAAGAATATGTCAAAAACTTACTATTTAGCACAATCAAACGAAGTTGAACTTTTTAAAGCAGCTGCTAGTATGAACTTACCCATACTTATAAAAGGTCCAACAGGATGTGGGAAGACTAGATTTATAGAGGCGATGGGTGAGGAGCTTGGCAGGGATGTTTATACTGTTGTTTGTCATGATGACTTAAGTGCTGCTGATTTACTTGGTCGCCACCTTATAGATGAAAAAGGGACTTACTGGCAAGATGGACCACTTACAAAAGCTGTAAGAAATGGTGGCATCTGCTACCTTGATGAGATTATAGAAGCTAGAAAAGATACAACTGTTGTTCTTCACTCTCTTGCTGATTATCGTAGAGTTTTACCCATAGATAGAACTGGGGAGTTGATAGAAGCTCATCCAGATTTTATGTTGGTTGTATCATATAATCCTGGGTATCAAAATGTACTAAAAGGGATGAAACCAAGTACAAAACAAAGATTTATCTCTTTAAGTTTTGATTATCCTAAACCAGAGTTAGAAAAAGAGGTTATCATAAAAGAGAGTGGAGTTGATGCAGATACAGCACAAAAGCTAGTTGATATTGCACAAGATATTCGTAACCTTGATGATACCGATATACAAGAAGCAGTATCTACTAGACTTCTTATATATTCTGCTAAACTTATAATTAAAGGGTTTAACCCTTATCAAGCTTGTATGCACTCTATCGTTGAGTCTTTAAGTGATGAAGATGATGTTTTAGAAGTGCTTGAGAAGTTTATAACACTACATTTTTCAAAGGATTAAGATGTCAGATATAGCACTTACAAAAGAGAAGTATCCACCAGGGGATTTTGGAGTTTGGATTATAATCTATATAGAACTTATAACATTTGCTATGCTTTTTTTAGGTTATGCTTTTTCAAGAAGGGGTGATGTGGAGCTTTTTAACCAATCACAACTGATGCTAAATCAAACTTCTGGTTTTATAAACACTATCATCCTTATAACAAGTAGTTATTTTGTAGCAAAAGCAGTTCAAAATGTTACAAATATGACACAAGAAAATTATGAAGAGTTTAACAAAAAAGCTTCAAAATGGCTAATCTTTGCTCTTATATGTGGAGCTTCTTTTCTTGTTATAAAGATATTTGAATTTTCACATATATTTGGTGAGGGTATAAATCTAAGTACAAACAAGTTTTTTATGTTTTATCTGCTTTTAACAGGTTTTCATTTTATGCATGTTATGTTAGGTTCAATCATACTTTTCAATATCTTTCAAAAAACAAGAAGATTTGGCTATACACCAGAAGATACAAGAGGTATAGAATCGGGTGCATCTTACTGGCATATGGTTGATTTACTATGGATTGTTTTGTTTCCATTGATTTATATTATAAGGTAGATTATGAAAAAAACTTTAGAAATTATTTGGATTGTATTAATTGTACTTACTATATTTGCTTATCTACTTGGGTATTTAAAATATATAGATTCGCTACTTGTTAGTGTGTTACTTATAAGTACATTTATTAAAGGTGCATTGGTGATTGAACATTTTATGGGTTTAAAAAATGTTCAATCAAAGTATAGATTTATACCAACTATTTGGCTAACTTTTGTTTTATCGGCTATTGCCGTTGCTTATTATCTGTAGTTGGTAACCTTAGTTCGACAATAGAATACCAAAAGACAGGGTAAAAGATTACCGTTTAGTTGCCATATATTTGGGTGTTTTTATTGTCGAACTCAGGTTAATATCTTTAATTAAGTCTGATTTAAAATACAAAAGGGATAATCTTTTTAGTTTTCTCTTTGTACTTAGCATACTCAGATGAATGACAAGTCCA
>Ga0256838_1000532_pt1 | contig 22602 bp, 20 predicted proteins | sample 4571419metaG_FD_185978 | JGI IMG/M metagenome (GOLD analysis project Ga0256838, IMG submission 185978) | Hydrothermal vent microbial communities from Guaymas Basin, Mexico - 4571-419 | ecosystem: Environmental > Aquatic > Marine > Hydrothermal vents | place: Mexico: Guaymas Basin | collected...
TACGCTCATAATCACCACCATGATGTCGCTGTTTCCTATACTTTCGGTGTTCTTCGCGGCTAGCCCTATGATCGGATTAAAGAAGACGCTTATAGCTCCGATATTAGCATTTCTCACGTCCGTTTATGCCCTCTCACCGTCCTCCATAGGACTAGTAATGTCCACGAGGCGTAACCCGGCTTACGCTTTAACGATCACTTACCTCCTCATAATATCCTCTACGGCTCTCCCGTACATACTATATATGCTTTTCCACAGCCCTAAGTATCTAGCTATGCTCATAGTCTCACCCGGATTCGCCCCCGCTATGGCTACATATTACACGTTCATAAGGCTAGGAGCTCACGAGGTAACGAACGAAATATGGTCCTTATACGCGTCTCAATCGGGTAGGGACCCTTACTACCCCGGAGCCCTCTTCGGTATCGTCCCGCTCATCGTATATCTAGTTACGTTCTTGCTCATCTTCCGGATCCGGTTCCGTGAAGCCGATCTATAAGAGAGCTTTTATTATATCGTTTATCGAAGGCGCTCTGATGCCGTATTCATAGAAGTGCGTCCTTATTAGTCCGAGTTCCTCTAGTCTCTTCATTTTGGGAACGTTCGTCTTAAGCTTCGAGCATATGGCGCGTATATCATAGTATAACGGAGGGGCGTCGGCTTCCTTGTATATCTTCGATAAGAACCTCTTAGAATCCTCGCTAGGCGCAGCGCTTATGAGCTTACCTATAAATCCTTTGTCCCATATTTTTCCTCCCCGAGCGGGACCTCCTAAGTTCATATAAGAGCGCGGCTCTTCTAAGAGCTCGAAGTTCACGTCGTCGTGCTTCACCCGCCATATCTTTGGATCCTTAGCCTTGCGCTTTACGCGTACTACGAATCTTAAGTAGTACTTATGTCTGAACGTTAGGAGCGGCTCTATATGACGGTCGAACGCGGCCGCGCGTCTAGATAATTCCAATAACGCTATCCTAGCACCCCGTTCGTATCTAAAAGCCGCCTTTACAGGCTTCGAACCGTAAATCCTCAAACACTTATTAGGGAGTTCACCGAATAGGTCGTGCGGGTATGGTATGATGAACGTAAGTATCCCACCGGGCCTCGTCGCCATGATCGCCCCGTCGATGTAGCGCCAGGGTAGTCCGAACTGATCAAGGTCCACCATATCGAACGGCTCCCTCATCATCTCCCGTATGAGCCTATGGGCGTCCTCGTTGTACACTCTTACGTTATACCCGGAGAGTATCCTCCTAGCTACTTCCGCATGCTCCTTCTTCCGGTCGTTCACCACGGCCTCCTGCACGTTCGCCTCCAAGAACATCCTAAGTGTCCTTATGCCGGTCGCAGCGAACGGCTCAAAATATCTTTTCACCCCTTCGACGCGCGCTATCGCCACCACGATATCCCTAGAGAGCTTTTGGATAGGGTTATAAAAAACACCGTCGGGTACCTCGACGTCCGCCTTTCCCTCACGAATCCTCATCCGTTACTATCGTCCCTCCTACTCCTTCAAGTATAGCCCTCACCACCGCTTCTTCCTCGCGGCCGTTTACGAATACGATAGGTATAGAAGACCTAGCGGCTATGCGAAGAGCTATGGAATCTATGAGCCTATAAGCCCCGGGCTCGTGCTCTAATCTACTTACGATCTCGAAAAGCTTCCTATAAGAGACCCTCTCAAAACGTACCGCCCCGTCGTGTAATTTAGGGTCCTTATCATATACCGCGTCGATGTCCGAAGCTATGACGAGGCGCTTAGCCGAAAACGTCTCCGCTAATAAAGCGGCTACAGCGTCCGTAGACTGACCGGGTTGAAGGCCGCCTAATACGAGAACCTTAGACGGGTCGCTTCTAAGGACTTCATGGAAGCTAGAGGGTATCCACCTCTGAGCGTTCTTTATCTTCCGGGCGAGCATAAACGCTGTGATCCTCGCGGTAGCTGATCCTATATAATCTTGGATCGACTTCGGGAGCTCTAATGCTCTAGCGATTGAGATTAGATCGCGTGCGAGTTTTCCTCCACCAACTACTATGATAAGGCGCACGCGATCGCTTACCCTATCGGCTATGCGGGCGTATAAGTCGATTATTTCGGGTTTAGGCCCGTGCTCTCCGTATAAAATAGAACCCCCGATCTTCAGGACTACTACATCCTTAGACGTCGAGGACGAATTCTGCGACCCGGTCATATCCTTCAAGACATATCTTTAGATCGTTATATGTGAAAGCTTTTACTAGGGTCTTAAATCCGTGCTTTTCTTTATCGTACTGTTCTCCCTCGAACGTTACCTCCGCCGACCGTTTATCTTCCGTCGTGTACTTCATCTTCACCTTCGCGTCCCTTATCGCGAACCCCTCGTCGAAGAGGTACAGGGCGTAGTTCACTATATCGTATAGTAGCTCTCCCGGGTCTTCCCCCCTAGCCTCGTACGTCTTCTCCTCCTTAACCTCCACGTCCTTCACTTCGTACATCACGTTCATGGAGGCGACGACGGATTCGGAAAATAGTCCCTCCAAGCTCGATGAGACCACGCGAACCTTCACGTCCGCGGTGTGCTCTAGGTATTCGTACAACCTCACCACCTCCCTTTAATATTGATAACACCACGAGATCGTCCATCGCGGCGTCCATCGCGTCAGAGAAGCGTTCCGTGGATTCTATGATACCGCGAAGTACCTCACGCGCCTCAGGAGTAAGCTCCGTGTTCTTCGCGAGCTCTATGCGCCCCTCGCGATAAAGGTAATCGTTCTCCTCTTCAAGACGCTTCACCTCTAGGGAGATCTCGTAGATCTTCGAGAACGTATCGATGCTCCTTAGGCCGTTACTATATTTCTTAGCCATCTCGTAGTTATTACTCGCCATAAGCGATAGCTTCGAGGCGAGGCTCTCCGGAATCTTAACGTCTTTAGGCAGATAGCGCGCGAAGAATATCACGGCACCATAATGTTCGAGTACGTAATCTGAGGAGCGAATCACGCGGAGGAACGCTTCGCGCATCTTATAAGCCCAAAACGTGGAAGAAGCCTTAGAGAGGTGTTTGTAGATGTCTAACTTATACTGATCCGCTTTCCTTATCTCCTTCATAATCTCTTCGCCCAATTCTAAGGCCTTAGCGACTTCGTTCTTTGAGAGGAGATCAAAGAACTCGATCATCTTCTCGGCCACCAGCACTAGTATATCCGTATGCATGTGTAACATGTATAAAAGGTCCCGCTCGGTCGAGTTGCTCATGACCGACTAACGGAGGGAGTGATTAAATAAAATACTTCAAACTATCGCTAGGTCGATTCCGAACGACTTTAATCTCTCCCTTAGATCCTCCGGTATACTCTCCACCCCCTCCCTCACGCGAATCACGATGACGCGGTCCCCTAGGGAGAAGGAGAACGAAAACCGCCTCTTTTCCTCCTTCTTCACTAGAGGCTTTAGCTCCTCCTCGATCTCGTTTAACCTCTTTTCTATGATGCCTTTCTCGGCTAATTCGGAGACCTTAGTCTTCGTTATTACGGCTTTAGCGTAGTCGAGGAACTCGTGTTTCCTCTTTAAGAAAGCCTCGTAGTCCTTTAGGCTAGAGACGAAGTCCCTTATTTTATCGGGCGCTTCATCGGGCACCTTATCGGGCTCGAAGAGCGCTAGTATCACGTATAACGCTTCCTCGTACTCATCGGCTTTCGGATCCTTCCGCATCTTCAAGCTCTCCACGTACTTCTCCATCGCTTCAACTAGATCCTTAAACGCCTCATGAGGGAGGTTAAAGCGATACTCTATGATCACGAGCCGGGTCGAGAACTTTAGCCGCTCTTCCAGCCTATTTTTCCTCTTAGCCCGTTCTATAGCGCGCTTAAGAGCCTCTACCGCGGGCTTAGGATCGTTTTTCTCCTCTGTTTCCTTAAGAGCCTTCTCTACGGATTCTTTAATTTCGTCAAGCTCGGACTTAAACGGCAACGACATGAGGTACTTAGGGGTAGAAAAATAAAGGGAAATCCGTCTAAGTCCTCTGTAGATAGTATATGAGCGGGGGCTTTATGACGTAATTTTGTCTAAGCCTGAGCTCGTTAACGTTACGCGCTCCGGATAAGAATATCCCCATACGTATCTCATGAGCCATCTTAGTGAGGAAATCCCTCAGATTCTCGTAATCCGGCTCTAAAGTGCGCTTGGGGAAGAGCGCGCGGAGAACCCTTAACGCGGCTGCGGCTAGATGGGCGCCTAGTATGAGGCTCTTCACTACGTCGAGACCGTTCCTTATGCCTCCCCCAGCTATTACGTTCATACCGGCGCGTACGGCATAGATGATCGAGGCGGCCGTAGGGATTCCCCGCTCCGCGTAAGGCCCAGCGTATCCTCCGCGGTATTCTTCTACCTTAGCCCGAGACGTCCCTCCAGCCCCTTCTACGTCCACCCGCTTGAACCCTAGTCCGACGAGCTTATTAAGGGAAGCGGGCGAAAATCCAGAACCTACCTCCTTAATGATTACGGGTACACCGGACTCCTCGCTCCGTTCGTATATTTTCTTTAGAGTCTTTTCGAGCCCCCTTTGTTTCACGTATCCCTTTTGAACAATCTCCTGCAAGGGGTTGATGTGTATCTGAATAGCGTGAGCGTCGATAAGATCAACGGCTTCCGTGAGGGCGTCCTCGAGCTTGCCTTTCTCGTTCATAATTATAAGATCCTCTAAGCCCAAGTTCGAAATCCTGGGAACGCTTTGAGCTACTTCCTTCACCACTATATATGAGTCGGCTACGCTCGGGTCTCCTCCCATAGAACGGAGCGCGGCTTTTACGGACCCCGTCGCTATGGGTATCCTAAATTCCTCCGCGGCTTTAGCTAAGAGCTCGTTTACGATCTTAGTGTCCGGGTGTCCTCCGGTCATAGCTCCGATCATAAACGGCATCGAGATCGTGAACCCGAGGAAATCGGTCCTAGAGAAGCTCTCATCGTCCACGGAAAAGTCGGCATCAGTAAGAGGATCGTGTAGTATTTCTACACACTCTAATAATGTCGTCTTTTCGCGGTACTCTACGTCCTTTCCTAGAACTATAAGGAGATGCTCGATCTTCCTAGAGCTCGTGCTCATGGGTAAGAAAAAATCATTCTACCTTATATACGGCTAGCTTCTTCAGAGCCTTAGGGGCCCGCCGGTTCCGCTTACCGGCTAGGCTCATGAACGCGGGGACGAAGAAGGCGCGCATGACGAACGTATCGAAGATCACGGCCATAGCGAGTCCTAGTCCTATTTGTACCACTATCGGCAACTTAGTGATGAGGAGCATCCCGAAGGAGGAGGCCATGATAATTCCGCAGGCCGTGATCACCCGCATCGTATTCGCTACAGCTTCTACTATAGCCTCGTTATCGCTGAGTCCCTTAGCGCGCTCCTCCATGATCCTCGTCACCAGGAATATGTCGTAGTCCATTCCGAGACCGTTTAGTACTACGAAGAGGGTGATGGGAATGATCCGTCCTAGCGGCTCGTTAAAGGCCTTAAGTATTAGGTACACGATCCCTAGCGTCCCACCTATGTTGAGCAACACCGTACCTTCGAGCCTTAAGGGTATTAGGAAGGAGCCGAAGACTATCGTAAGGAAGATTACTATCGCGACGATCACGATCTTCGAGAGGCGGTCGAAGTCCTTATCTACCAGCTGAGAGATATCGTAGTACATCGCGGCTACCCCGGTGACGTATTTTTCGTGTTCGGATAGTTCGCTCCTTAAGTTCTTCACAACGTTAAACGCATCCCTAGTGAAGGGGTTATACGCTATGGTAACGATGTGCAATGACCGACCGTCCTTATATAATCCTTCGCGTATCTTCTCCGCGACCATCTGCCGGAACAAGGTCTTTATCTCTATGGTATATCCGAGAGGATGCGCGTATGAACGTACGTTTACTACCCCGTCGACGCTCATGATCTCATCGTCTATAGCCGAGATCTGAGACTCATCATCGACGTGTACGAGTACTAATACGGGCATCATGAACGACCCGAACTTATCTATGAGCGTCTTAACCCCATCCTTAGCGGGCACGTCGGGCATCAGAGCGATCATATCGTAGCTGGTCTCCGCCTGTAGCGCTACGTAGCTAAACGCTCCGAACACTACGACGATCGATAGAAGTACGGCCTTCCTGTGCTTGAGTACCCGACGTCCTACCTTGTAGAAGCGAGAAGGCTTATAGTGCATCCTCCTAGGCCGGAAGAACTTATCGCCCAAGGCCCCGAAGACCGCGGGCATGAGTACTAACGCGGCTAGTACGCTCATTCCTATACCGAAGGCTACGGCTATTCCGAGGCCTTGAAGGGTCTTGAAGGACGAAAGCGCTAAGACTCCGAAGGCTATCGCGATCGTTCCTCCGCTAGTTAGTAAGCTCCTTCCCGCGTGCTCTATCGCGGCCATCACGGCCTCGTCCTTAGACTTACCGCGCCCGCGCTCCTCTACGTATCTAGAGGACATGAATACGGCATAATCCACTCCGGCTCCGAGCATCGCGGTGACCATCACGGTAAGGCTTATCTCGGTGATCGCTACATCGAAGATCTCGTGCATCCAATACAACGCGCCCTCTGCTAGTACTACAGCGGATCCTATGATAAGCACGGGACCTACGCTAGCGGGAACGGCCCTTAGTATTATAGCGAGAACGATCATGATGATGATGACGTCCGCATAGTGGAGGAACCGGGTCCTCTTCTTAGCCTCGTCGGAAATCTGGACCCACATGAGCCCGACCCCGGTAAGCTTCACGTTATCCGGCTTCTCTATGCTCTCCCACCGGTCCCGAACGTCCCTATAGTATTGCTCGTCGACGTCCTCCTTCGTCAGATCGGCATACGCGGTGGTGCCGTCGTTAGATATACCAAGCCGTGTCCGTAGGGCCTTAGGAGGTATGCCGCTGGGGGCGAAGTTACCCTCGATCATAGCCTTAACGTATCCTTTCTCGAAGGCCTTCTGAGAGATCTCTTGATAGTCTATAGGCCGCGTAAATAGATCGTATATGACGTTCTGAGGCTCATTTATAGCGGCCGAGGTGGCCGGCACGGTGGCGTTTAGTAGTGAGTTGATCTTGTTATCCCTATACTTCCGCGTGTTTATGTTCGTATAATTAGCTCCGGCCGATACGTAAGGACCGAAATTAGGGGCCATCTGATGCACGAACACGTCCGCGTAGTACATAGGGTTCGTGATTAGGACGCTCGGATCGGTAGAATACCGTATCTGATGGAATGTGTTTATCCGTATTATAGTCCGCCCCCCTAAGGCTTGAGAGAGACCTTGAGATATGAGCGTAGCGTTCGATAGAGCTTCATTAGAGGCGAGAGTGTGATTTCCGGTCACTTGATACACGCTAATCCGAACGCCCACGTATACCTCTACGGGAAGGTACATCGCGGTGATCGTTCCGTTCTCGTACACGGCTTGACCGGATAGGTAAGCGCCGTAAGGGGTGAGTATCTGAAGGGATTTCTCTATAGGTGTGGAGAAATTATCCGCGTATCCCGCTTGAACGAACTTCTCCGCGAGCGATCTTAGTTCCAAGTAGTCTTCCCATGTGAGCTCCCCCGTGATGACTAACTGTAAGTTGCCTCCGAGTGATACGTTCGAGAATAAGCTCTCCATTAAGTGCTCCCCCTCGATCGACTCCACGTTCGACGGAAGGTATTCGCTCTCCTCTACCGATAAACTATTAACGGCCTTAGCCGCGAACGGTGCGAAGATGATAAGCACTATTAACCGTATAATAATAGCCGCCTTCCGATGTTTGTATGTGGCATAAAACTTGCGTAGCATCTATGAACAGCGCTTGATCCAAAAATTCGTTTTGTTAGGCGCTCTCTTCTCCTGAGTTCTATCCCTTTAATAATGATCTTATTTCCCAATACCCTCACGGGAACATCGGGTAAGAATATCTTTAGGAGGTCTATTTGAGTGCGTGTGTGACTCGTAATCTCGGACGTTTTTATGATCGACTCGCCCGCGGCTATAGAAGACCGAATGATCAGATGATCCGCTAGATGTTTATCGGCTCCTGCGTCCGCCTTTACCTCATCCAAGAACTTCTCTGCGGCCATAGATCCGATCTTCCTCGCGTGCACTCCCTTTTTACATAACTGATCCGCCCCGACTATCCCCTCGTCTATCGAATAAATTACTATACCGCACCCTTTATCGAGAGCTTCATACCTTTTCCGTTCGGCCTCTAGCCTCTTATGAATCTCGGACTCTATCCTCTCGGAGGCGGAGGAGATCATGTCTCTAACTATTCTATTTGGGAGGTTAGATATAAACGCGAAAGCCCTCGGGCGGACGTTCCCGAGCCTCTCTAGCCTTATGGGTCTCACGAACTCCACGGGATCGACGCGCGCGATTACGATACCTCCGCCCCTAGGATAATAACCCATACGCTTCACCTCAATGTTCGCGATCACTCCCATGCGCCTTAAGGCCTCTAGAAATACGAACTTGAGATAGTGTATAGGGGGCGAGAACGGAACGGCTGTGCCTCCGCGAATCTTTATTTCGGTCCTTCCCGGGGCAAACGCAAGCACCGGTAATATAGCTTGTAGTACTAACGGAATGCTCCCAGCGGTGCCGATATCGAAAAAGAACTTCCCAGAGCGTATCGTTCTAGGATAAAACTTAATTTCCCTAGAACCTAGCTTGAGCCCCTCTACCTTAGCGTTCGTGATCTCCGCTATGGCCTTCACGGTCGTAAGATGATTCGGTTTGAGCCCAGGAGGCCTACGATTAGCGCGTATGTTATAAATCCTCACGGGAACGCCTAATAGTGCCGAGAACGCTAGAGCCGAACGAAGTATTTGACCACCGCCTTCGCCCATCGAACCGTCTATCTCGATCATTCGATCTTATTACGAAAAATTCATCTTCTTTCCGTCTTATACCGCTTCTTAGGCCTCCTTATAATCGCCCGGATCACGATGAGTCCCTCGAAGATCCGGAAGAACGGAAGCATTAGAGCATATCTTAGAGCCATGAACTTTCTAGCCCTCCGATAGTCTCCGGAAAAGTAAGAGTTAATCATAAGATAGAAGGACGCGAGGGACGTGAGTAGATAGGCCCCGGGAGGTATAGAAGCGATAATTCCTACGACTATAGGGTTATAATGTGCGGCGGCCTCTATGGATTCGGCTAGTACGTTCCGAGCGTACCGTAATCCGAACACGGACGCGATGATAGAAGCCATCACTACGACAGCGGAACCGGCTAATAACCGGAACATAGCTAGACGCCTTATAATAGGCATGTTGGAAGTAATAGCCCTACCGGCCGCCTGAAGACGTCCCAGAGCCCGACGCATGCGCTGTTTTATGAACGCTATGATCCCCTTGGGGGCGATTTCCTTAACGTAAGAGCGCATGTGCGCTACCTTATAGCCCTTCTCGAAGAGTATCACCGTAAGATAAGAGTCCTCCGTAAGCTTTTCGGGGAATCCTCCTACGGCCTCTAAGACGTCCTTACGTATGAAGAACCCCTCGCCCGAGAACTGCGTCACCTTCCGAATCTTCCGATAGAAAGGAAGCATAGCCTCGTGCCGTACTATCGTCTCTATGTTCACGAAACGGCCGATAACGTTCTCCCTATGCCTAATCACGCGCGACCCTACCGCATCATATCCTTCTTCTATTAAGGCTACGGCCATCGCGATCTGCTTAGGATCTATCTCATCGTCCGCGTCATACACGCCTATGATCTCGCCGGAAGCTTCCTTTAACGCACAATTAAGCGCGTGGGCTTTATACTTTAATTTACCGTCGCTCATCACCACGCGAGCGTTAAAGCCTTGCTCGCGCATCTTTTGAGCCACCCTTTCGGCCGCTTCTATGGTCTCGTAATCGTCGGGCTCAACGACAAAGAACACCTCTATAAGCTCCTTAGGATACTCTTGATTCATTATGGAACGGGCCGTAACCCGTATGCTCTCCTCCTTCTCCTTATGCAAGGCTACCATCACCGTAACTTTTCTCGGGTTGGGAGGTCTCTTCGGAACTAGATATGTCTCCGGGAACCGCTTAAAACCCTTAAATAGAGCTATCCGATTTATCGCGTTAAATATCCGTATAAGAGATACTACTAGCGCTGATACCACTAGCTTACCAAGCGCGGCGTCCACGGTCATCACCATTTAACTTTCTATGATCTTTTTCTTCCTCTGCGAGAGGAACATTTGATAGAGCTCCTCGCACGTGGTCGCATCCTCCGGTCCTTTGTCCTCCCTCCGACGTACGAAGCGTGGGAAGCGTAACGCTAGTCCTGTTCCTAATTTCTCGCGATAACACGTGTGTATAGGACTTCTCGTGATCTCCGCAGCAGCGACCTCGGCTACGACGGCCGGAAGGAACCGCACGTCCGGAACTAGTTCGCTCTCCACCCTTGCGGGTTTATGATCCACCTTATAAGGCTCTAACATTTTGGGGAGCTTTTGTAGATCCTCGTCCGTGAACCCCGAACCGAGCTTACACACGGTCTTAAACGTATCCGTCTCCTTATCATAAGCGGCCATGAGTAAAGCCCCGTAAGTACCCGCACGTCTTCCACGCCCCATGAACGCCCCTACGACGACGAGGTCTACGGTATCGGACAACTCATAGTGATAATCGCGCTTATACTTGATCCATAGCCGTCCGCGTACTCCGGCTTGATACGGGGAATCTAGTTTCTTCGCCATGATGCCCTCACAGCCGTCCGCGATGGACTTATGGAAGAAGTTCTCCGCCTCCTTTACGTCATCCGTGACGATCCTCTCAGCGAACGTGACGCGCTCGTTAGGCTTTACCGTGTTCTCTAGGAGCTCGCGGCGCTTATTATAGGGCGTATCTAATAGCGGCTCGCCATCGAGGTATATTAAATCGAAGAGGTATATCCTCACGGGTATCTCCTCGATCACGCGCTCGATCTCGTACTTCCTCTTTCTTCTCATGAGCTCCTGGAACGGTCTCAGCTCGTCCGTGTCCGGATCGTACGCGACGATCTCGCCCTCGACTATCGCCTCGTGACCCTCCAGCGCCTTCCTTATCCCTTCAACGATGTCCGGATACTGCGCGGTAATGTCCTCCAAGTGCCTCGAGAATATCTTCACGGTTCCATCTTTAAACACGTGTATCTGAGCGCGCTCCCCGTCGTACTTATATTCGAAGGCAGCCGGTCTTCCTACCTTTAGGAATATCTCTTTTAGGTCCTGCGCGCGATGGGCGAGCATCATCTTAATCGGTATTCCGAGCTGTGGGCGTATCTTCATGATACCTTCGCGCCCTTCGGTGGCCACTACCTTAGCGATGTACCCGATGTCCGGATAAACGTAATAGGCGCGCTCCAATAGTTCCTTATATTCCCTAGCTCCGAGGAACGCGTCCGCTAGTGCTTCTAATACCGTACTCTCCGCTACTCCCAGACGCATGCGCCTAAGGACTAAACGCACGATGTGCTTCGCCTCATTAGGTTCGGCTCTAGAAAGGAGACCCGCGAGTAAGCGAATTTTCTTTTCTATAGCTCCCTCACCCGAAATGTCCGCGATCTTATCTAGGGTCTTCCGCACCTCATCCACCGTGAGCGGCTCCTCTATTACGTCTATGATGAACGAAGAGGCCTGTCTCTTACGACGCTTACACAACTCCTCCGCTACGCGGCCGAGGTCACCGAGTTTCTTATAGAGGGACTCGACGACCGAAAGGGGAACGTTATAAGCTTCGCTTATCGCGCGCATCGTGAGCTTTTCTCCGATACCAAGATCCTTCTCGCGAAATTCGGGATACAGCTTACCCGTAATTATTAACGCAACCTTGTCGATGACCTCCGGCGGAGTCTTTAAGAACAGACCCTTAAGAATAGCGATCATCTGAAGGCGCGAAGAGGTCCTTTCTAACGCATCAAGGATCTTAGCTAGCTCCCTAAACTTCATGTATATTTTAGGTTTGATGGTTTTCTTTCCAACGGTTTTTATCGAGCGGTTATCCCTCAAACGACACAATCATAACCCCCCAATGAGATTTAGATATGGACGCTCGGGTCCCCGCTTTACCTTTCTTCATAATAGGTGCTATTCTCTTGGTCTACGACACGCTTTTGGGTCTCATAGTGCTATTAATAGGACTAGTAGCGTACCTTTCTACGTTAGACCCGTCGCACGCATACGTCTCCATGTATTTCCTGGTCCCGTTAATCGTCTTCCTCCTCTTCGTTTGGGCTTCTTGGGAGAGCGTCCCGTACGAACGGAGACCGATCATAATAATAGCGTTCGTCCTCATCTCCCTAGCTATAGCCGCGACCCTCGGTCACGATTATAGCGGGGTCCTCTTCGCCCCTATGTTCATAATTCCGATAGGTCTCGCGCTACTAGTAGATCCGAAAGGATATCTAGCGGTGTTCGCGGCCGTGGCTACGTATGTGCCTTACTCCCTCCTCATCATGTATATTATAAGGAGTGTGAAGGACGTGAAGGAACATCCTATGATAGGAAAAGAGGGGGTGGTCGTGAAAGAGGTCACGAAGGAAGGAGGGGTAGTAAAAATAGGTAACACGTATCGGGACGCTGTGACTTACCTAAACCTCCCTATAAAACCCGGAACTAAGGTCATAGTGGTGGGCGTAAAAGACTTAATGCTCATCGTCGAGCCTCGTTCTCTAAGCGTCTCAAGGCGTTTCTTAGGTCTATCTCGCTGATCCCCTGAAGGCGGCCGAGATACACGATTCTCTCCTCGTTCGTGTGCGGAGCCTTTATCGCTAATCTTACGAACTCGTCCGGTGAAAGCCTTAAGTATATTCCGTCGCGCTCCATAACGTAAGATAACTCCGGGTCGTTGCCCTCCTCGATGTATTTTACTAGCTCGAAAATAAAGAACGGAAACCCCTTCCTATCGGGTCTCGCGGCTAAAGCTACGAAGTACGGACTATCCGCCCCCACGAGGCCTCTTTCTATTCTCCTCTTAAGGTATTTCTTTACCCTCTTTATGTCCTCCTCGGTAATCATGTTCGATCTTTGTATTCCTCCATGTAGAGCCTTACTAGCTCGCACCGTTCATCTAAAGATAATTCGCGCGGCCTCTTGGAGGCGAACCTCTTAGGAACGTCCATAATACTAGATAGGGTATTCTTTAGCTTCCTATTAGGGGAGACGAACGCTATCTTCGTGAGACGCTTTAAGATCCGATAGTTGCACTTCTCCGGTTTAGGCTTTAGAACTATTATAGCGGACCGCACCTTAGGCCTCGGGAAGAAGCTCTCCGGAGGGAAAGAGGCGATTATCTTTGGTTCGTACACGTTCCATAAGAGCACGCTCGTCGATGTCGCTTCACGCGTCCCGGGCTTCGCTGTGATCTTCTCCGCGAACTCCTTTTGAACGGTTAAAACCGCGGGGGGCTTATGCCGGTCCTCCATGAGCCTATAAATCAAGGGGCCGGAGATCGAGTAAGGTATGTTTCCCACCACCACGTTAGATCCCTTAGGGGGATAGAACTCCAGCGCGTCCGCGCCTATGAGCTCCGCATCCAATCCCGTTAATACCTCGCGCTTCGCTATACGAAGCAAGGTGAAATCGATATCTATAGAGTAAGTTTTCCGCCTACGGGCGAGCTCGCGCGTGAGTAGACCGATACCCGTTCCGATCTCGAATACTACGGGCCTTATGGACAACGTATACACCGCTTTGATCATCTCGTTCAAAAGATTACGATCCACCACGAAATGCTGTCCCAAGTCTTTAGAGAGGGTTACCCCATACTTTCTCAATACCGTCTTAATGAACGTCCTTACTTTGCGCGACCGCTCTAAGTCCACGCGTGAATACCTTCTCATCGACCTCGTTTAGGATCTCGGACATAAGTCTCTTCGCGAACGACTCGATAATATCGATCTTTAGCTTCTCGTTTACTTCCTCTAAGCTATTAAACGGCCTCATAGCCTCGATCTTCTTACGCCTAGCGCGCCCTATTTTCGGTAAGAGCTCCAACGTATGCGTCCACTTATCATACATCCCGGAATAGTTCACGATCGCTAGGAAGTGCCTCTCGTACTTCTTAACGACCCTCTTGAGGATCTCTAGAAGGACATTGCGTTCCTCCTCATCGAGGGATACGCGCCCGCAAGTTTTCGTAATTATGTATATCTTCTCCTTCGGTATCACGGTGCCCGGCTCATACAATTCGCTCGTCTTACCGATACAAACGTTAAAGTTCTGGAGCCCTAATACCTTACACTCAAACCCCTTCGTATCGGGATAACAAGAGATCACAGCGTATTCGCGATCGAACTTAATCTTAACTCCCCTCCCCCTCGGCTTCGGCATGTTTAAAAGATAAGAGTCCTGGTTTAAGGCTATATACGTTTGAACTCATCCGCGCGATAGCGCTATGGATCGCGAGAAGAAGTTAGCTTTATACCTAGCGTCCGTTATTATAGGCGTAGGCGTCTTAGAGTTACCCGTAGCTACGGCTAGATGCGGAGTACTTCCGTTAGTACTATTCTTAACCCTCATGGCTTACGTTACGGCATTAATTTACGACCGCATCGTAGAGGTCTCTAAGGCGTACGGCTTCTCACAATACGCCCTTCATCATGCCGCTATAGCTTCAGGATTAAGGATCTCTACGCGCCTCTCACTCACTCTAGGGTTATTTCTATATGCCTTATCCGCGGACGTAGCGTACATACTCATCTCCACTTCCTCGATTCTGAGCCTTAAGGGTATAATAAACCGGGCGCTCGTGGGCGTTCTCATAATAATCGCGTCACTACCCTTATACAGGAACCCGAGGCTCTTTAAGACGGTAATCCTATTAGGCTTTCGGTGCCTCATCATAGCTTATTCACGTTCTCGGGTCGAGGCTTCTCTACTTTATCTATTAACGATCCTGTTCGCTGAGGCGTTTCCGGATCGGGGTCGCAAGGAAGTAATAGAAGAGGCTGAAGAGATCCTCCCGAGGCATTATCTGGGCGTTATATACACGCTCGCGAAGATCGCGGTATTAGTCTCAGCGACGCTCGTCGCTACTATTCTCATAGCCTCCCGCTCCGGCTTCGCTTTCGATACCCCCCGGCTACCGAAGAGCATAGAGGACGTATATTACGCCTTCGGCCTCTCGATCTTCGCGTTCTTAGGCACGGGCGTGTGTAACGCCCTCGTGTATAAGCGGTATAAGGGAAAAGTAGCTAGGCGCGTGAACTTGTTGTCCGTCACGCTAGTGCTCCTCGTATACCTATTCTTCATATTCTCTATAGTAGCCGTCGTCCCGTACGAAGTCTTATACCACGAGGACGTATCTTACGGACACGCCTTATTAGCTATAGCGGAGGTCCTCTCCTCGATGGGACTCTCTTCATTCTCTAAGTCTATTATAGCTCTAGCGAACGTGTTCGCGATTCTCACGATCACCACGGCTTTTCTAGGTATGACGGACGCGTCAGCGGAAAGGATGGACGTGGAGGGGATCGACTATAGGATATCCCGGATCTTCACGGCCGTCATAGCTTACGTCATCGCCTTATGCATACACGAGCTCTCCTTATCGTTTAGCGTCACGTTCCTCTTGGGTCTAGCCGGCGCCTTAGGTGGAGGAATATCGCTACTAGTGTTCCCGCGGCTAGTAGGGAAGCCGAATCGGAAGGCGTACGCTCTAGGATCAGTGTCCCTAGCGTTATACTTCATATATCTCATACGCGCCGCTACGACTCCGGAAGAGATGAAGCTTAGCGTTGCATTCTTCGTCATCTTTATAGTTATAGACGCGGTCATGGCGTATGAAAGCGTTAAAAGGTCGAGGTTTAATATTTAAAAAGCCTCTTTTTAAGAACCCTTATGTCTTCTGAAAGTAAAAAAGTAGTAGAAGAGAAGGTTATCGACGGTATCCCCGCTAAAATATATGAGGACGGAACCGTCGAGACTCCGGAGTTCTCTTATAAGGTTCAGAATACCGTAGCGTCCGTAGAGCTTGAGCTCGTTGGTGTGGATAAGCTAGATTTGAATCAGCTAGAGGAGAACTTAAAGAAGATAAAGGAACCTAAGGTGGACGTACGTTATCAACCAAAACAGTTCCCCGGATTAGTCCTTAAGATACAAACGGGAGGGGATATCGAGAAGGTGAGTTGTCTCGTGTTCACGAGCGGTAAGATGGTGGTAACGGGGGTAAGAAGGCCGGAGAAGATGGAGGAAGCGGTGAAGATCGTGCTAGACGTATTAAAGAAGGCTGGTGCTCAGATCGGGGATAACCCTAAGATAAAGATCCAAAACATGGTCGCTTCCGGTGATCTAAAGGCTAAGATCGACCTAGAGCTCGCCGCTTTACGTTTGGAGGAAAACGCTATGTATGAACCGGAGCAGTTCCCCGGTCTCATATACCGCTTTAGGATCGTGAAGCCTGAGTGCGATGAGCGTTATGAGGAATTAAAGAAATTGAGAGAAAAGTGCGAGGAGAACCCTCTAGCGGAGGAGTGCGAAAACCTAGAGGAGGAGCGGAGGAAGTTCGAGAGCGAGTGCATGGAGAACGTAGCCGTGCTCTTGTTCCACTCGGGTAAAGTAGTATGCACCGGGGCTAAGACTGAAGATGTAATCTTCCGCGCGATTAAGGAGACGAAGAAGACCGTGAAGGTAATAGAGGCGCTTCAGGAAGAAGAGGAGGGGTTATGATTTTTCACAAAAACTCGAATCCTACTCGCGATATCCCTCGCGGCTATCACTCCGGATACGCTCGCCTGCATCAGGCTGCGCGTGATTCCGCTACCGTCACCGATCGTGTATAACCTCTCCACGGCCTTCGTCTCTAACGTGTTCTTCACGTCCACCCTAGCCGAATATAGTTTAATCTCCACACCATAGAGGAGCGTCCCGTTACCTAGGATCCCAGGGACGAGTCCCTCCATCGCCTCTAGGAACTCTACGATGTCCGTTAGATGTCTATGAGGAAGAACGTACGCCAAATCTCCGGGTACGGCCTCCTTAAGCGTGGGCTCTATCGTCGACCTAGATATACGGACCTCCGTTGAGCGCCTCCCGGCTAAGAGATCTATGAGGCGCTGAATGAGCACGCTTCCGCCAGCGAGCATGTTCGCTAGGCGGGCTATGTGCTTAGCGTATTCTACCGGCTGATTAAACGGCTCGGTGAAGCGAGAGGAGACGAGTATGGCGAAGTTCGTGTTCTTCGACTTCTTATAACGATAAGCGTGGCCGTTTACCGTCACTACATCGTCGTAGTATTCCTTCGTGACGAACCCCTGAGGATTTACGCAGAAAGTTCTTACGCGGTCGTCGTAAGTCTTAGTCGTGTATATTAACTTAGGCTCGTATAGTACGTCCGTGAGATGCCTCATAATATGCCGCGGTATCTCCACGCGAACACCGATATCTACCGGATTAGGGACCGTCTTTATACCTATCCTTTTAGCCTCCTTTACGAGCCGAGAGGCCCCGAAGCGTCCGGGAGCGACGACGACGAAGTCTCCGTAGAACCTCTCACCGTTTTTAGTCTCGACCCCCACCGCCTTACCGTCCTCCACTAAGATCTTCGTCACACGCGTGTGGAAGCGTATGTCCGCCCGGTCCTTTAAATATAAGTACATGTTCTTCGATACCTCGCGTGTTACTTCCGTACCCATATGATGTACCTCATAAGGAACGAGCTTCATCCCGGCGCGTATCGCTTTGTACTCGAGCTCGGCTACCTTCTCGGGATCGAGCCTCGGCTTGAACTCACCGGCTCCGAAGCGTATGTACGTTTTATGCACATAATCTATGAGCTTCTCTAGTTCGCTTTCGGGAACGTAATCGAGGAGCCGTCCGCCTATGTGTGGAGAGAGGTTTAACTTCCCGTCGCTGAACGCTCCCGCGCCTCCCCGACCGGTAATCACGTCACGCTTGCCGCGCTCGTCTATAGGTTTACCGGCTTCTAAGATGAGAACCTTCGCATGAGGCGCCTTTTCCTTTAATTCTAGTGCCGTGAATATACCCGCGGGACCGGCTCCCACTATGATCACGTCGTAGCGTGACACCGTTATTATGATGGTAATGAGGAAATAAAGGTGTCCTTATATAGGAGACGTCGCTCTTTCGGATAATAGAATAGTTAAAAACTCAAATCCGTCCGCGAAGCTTCATCGCGTTCACTACGCGCTCTACGGCTATCGCATAAGCGGCCATACGTCCGTCTCCGCCGAACTCGTCCTTGCGGTCTAGGATCTTCTTTACGTTCTCCACGATCTTCTTCTCTATCTCCTTCTTCTCCCGCTCGGCTCCGTACCGGTACATGATGCGGTTCTGTACCCGCTCGAGGTAGGATCCTATCACTCCTCCGGAGTTCGCTAGGATGTCGGGTATCACGAAGGTTCCCTTCTTCACTAGTATCTCATCAGCCTCGGGCGTGATGGGTCCGTTAGCGGCCTCGGAGATGATCTTAGCCTTTACCTTATCGGCGTTGTCCTTCGTGATCACTCCCTCTAGAGCCGCGGGCACTAGGATATCTACGTCTAGGAATAGAGGCTCATCGGAGGAGATCTTCTTTCCTCCGGGGTAGTTCACGACGCTTCCGGTCTCCTTCTTCACCTGTATTAGCTTCTCCACGTCTAGTCCGTTAGGATCATACACTCCTCCCTTAGAGTCGCTCACCGCGACGATCTTAGCGCCGAACTCGGCTAGGAACTTAGCCGCATACTGACCAGCGTTTCCGAATCCCTGTATCGATACGGTCTTACCCTCAATCCCTCCTAGTAGAGCATTCGCGGCCTCACGGGCGGCTACGGCGGTGGACCGTCCGGTGGAGGCTCCGCGGAAGCGTCCTCCTCCTAGCTCGATGGGCTTAGCGGTGACGACTCCGAAGACCTTCTGTCCGGTGTACCTCTGATACTCGTCTAGGAACCGGGCCATTACCTGGGGGTTCGTGTATACGTCGGGGGCGGGTATATCTAGGTCTACTCCCACGAAGGGAGAGATCGCGCGGAAGTAGTTCCTAGAGATCTCCTCCATGGTCTTAATCCGAGCGGGGTCGTGCTTCTTCCGGGCTCCCTCGATGACCTCCTTAGGCACCACTACTCCTCCCTTACCTCCTCCGTAAGGTAGTCCGGCTAGGGAGTTCTTCCGGGTCATCCGCATCGATAGAGCCTTCACCTCGTCTAGCGTTACGTTCCGGTGGTAGCGGACGCCTCCCTTGTAGGGACCTAAAGCGGAGTTGTGCTGAGCACGGTATCCTACGGTTACGTGTAGCTTTCCGTCGGGCGTGTGGTACGGAACCTTCACGATGACGATCCTCTCGTGCTGACGAAGCATCTCATAGACCTCATCCTCGATGCCGAGTTTGTCGCATATCTTCTTTAGCTGCTCGGAAGCTACCTCCCGAGGGTTTATCTGGGTCATACCTCTGTTTTCTCCGGAAGCTTATAATAATATCTAGACTAAACTATCATACGGTTCTTACGGATTCGTAAGGGTCTTTTCTTAAGGACCTGAAGGGGTCGTATGATGATACTAATCACGACGGCTCCGGGCCTTGAGGGCGCTCTTATAGAAGAACTTGAGTCGCTCGGTTACGAGGGAGAGCCTTCTATAGGCCGCGTCCTTCTAAACGTCGGCTATGAGGAGATACCTAAGATAAATTATTTCTCCGCGATCGCCCACCGCGCGTTCATCGTACTAAAGGAGTTCGAGATACCTACAGATACTAAAGAGAGGGCGTTCGAAATTATAAAGAAAGAGCTCCTGGAGATACCGCGGGAGGAGCGGTTCGATCCGAGCTTACCGTTCGCGGTACGCGGGGAAAGGTACCCTAAAGAGTACCCTCATCCGTTCACTTCCGTTGACTTAGGGATACCCGGGGGTTCGGCTATCATAGAGAGGATCATGAGAAAGAAAGGGAAGCGTATACCGGTGAACCTTAAGAAGCCGGCTTATGAGGTGTACCTAGAGGTTATTAAGGAGCGCGTCCGCGTGATGATCAACACCACGGGTGAAAGTTTACACAAGCGCGGTTATAGGATACGCGGCCATCCCGCGTCTCTTAGCACTACGATAGCGAGGTTCATGGTGAGGCTTCCGAACATCGACGACGTGTGCGACCCGATGTGCGGCTCGGGTACGATACTATTAGAGGCGCGGTTAGAAAAGCAAGGAGTACCTATAGGAAGGATACGTTCGAAGACTTACGGTCGGCTACGGAGGAACCTACTTCCGTTTAGGGACGTGCGCTTAGAGGATCCGGGAAACGAGCGGAAAGATCAGAGGCTCACGTTCGGTGATCGGTCGTCGAAACACATCGATTCCGCTATCGCGAACTCCATAAACCTCTCAAGGCTCGCTGAGGCCCCTAAAGGGTATAGAGTATATGATCTCGCTAAGTATAGAATGCGGGACTTCACTCAAGTAGACCTATCGTGCGATACGATCGTAACGAATCCCCCTTATGGCCTACGCTTAGGGGACCCTAAGAGCGTGGAGCCCGTGTATAAGAAGCTCTTTGAGGTGGATCGGAATGAGCTCGTGCTTATCACACCGCGCGATGACCTGATAAGTAAATACGCCCCCGAACCGCGCGCGGTATATAAAGTGATGCACGGGGACCTCCCGGTGAAGATATACTACTTCAAGTAAGAAATATTAATAGATTTCATCGGCACGAAATTCAAAATGGATACGAGATCCTCGGCCGTATTATTCTCCCGGTTTCTACTTTTCATCTTCGGCATATATTTAGTTTATGAGCACGGACCCTTAGGCGTACTACTCGTAATACTCCTCGCATTCCTAGTTCGGTTCCTAGCCGGAATACACATCGTACCGGAGCGGGAGAGGCTAGTGGTGAGGCGCTTAGGTAAGGTGATGCCTCCAAGAGGCCCGAACATCACGTACGTCCTTCCGATCATCGAGACCGTCGTAAGGAAGATCGACATGCGTATAGCTACGTACGCGTTCCGTGCCGAGCGCGTGATGACGCTAGATAACGTTCCCGTAACCGTGGATTCCGTCGCTTATTATCGCGTAGTGGATCCTTATAAGGCCGTACTCGAGGCGGAGGACTACGAGGAGGCGACGAAATACGCGTGTCAGACCTCGCTAAGAGAGGTTATCGGTACGGTGGATCTAGATACTCTTCTCTCTAGGCGCGACGAGGTTGGATATAAGCTTAAGGAGATCATAGATGAGAAGACCGAGAAGCGGGGCGTGAAGGTGGAGAGCGTGGAGATAAGCGACATAGTCTTACCGGAGGACCTAGAGAAGGCTATGGCGCTGCAGGCTCAGGCCGAGCGCGAGAGGCGCGCACGCGTGACGCTAGCGCAAGCCGAAGTGGAGGCCGCTCAGAAGATGGTAGAGGCCTCGAGACTATACGAGGAGAATCCCATAGCGTTCAAGTTAAGGCGGATGAACATGCTCTACGAAGTAGCTCGCGGAGCCGGAACGAAGATACTCTTACCCGTCGACGTACCGTTTAGGGTAAAGATCGAGAACGATTGATTTTTATGGTTAAAGGGGCCGTTTTCTCCGGCATAATCTATGAGGAGCCTCCGTTTAGAGGGATATCCGTACGTTCCGCTATAGGCATAGAATACTCCTTGGGCGAGGATCCCAAAATTAGCGCCTTCGAGGCTTTACCGATACCCGGGGTTCCCGTGGAGGAGGCGGTTATATTATCTAAGAAGATGTACTCCGGTGAGGAAGCCGTGATCGTAACGCCCGCGCCTTATGACTTCCGGAAGCCTTTAGTGGAGGAAGCGGATATAGTGATACTCGACGGGAGGCGCGTGAACCGGTCCGAATCTTATCGGGTGAGATACGTGGGCGAATACGTTAAGCGTAAGATCGTGGGTTTCATAGGGGTACCCAAGGAGTTCATAAAGCCCCTCTTACTCGCGGGCGTGGACGTAGTCGTTAACGAATCTCCCGCTCGGAACTCGGAGAGTTCCCATCATAAAGCGCGGAAGGAGTTCGTAAACGTAGTGGAAGAGAATCCTATAGCGCTACGCTTCTTGAGGCTCCTAGAGCGGGAAAGCGGGTTCCATGATGAGGTCATATACGGGTCGCTCACGGCCATGGAAAGGCCCGAGGTGAGCTCTCGGATAGAGAGGATGAAGCTATACGAACCGCCCGAGGGCGATGTGTTGATACTCTTACCGTGCGCGATGAGGAAGCCTTATAGTCTCTCGAGGACGCATAAGCCGATCGTAGAGGTAACGAAGAGGTACCGCGTGCACGAGCTCATAGTGACTTCTCCCTTGATACTCGTGCCGCGCGAGCTCGAGACGATCTTTCCCGCTATGAAATACGAACATCCCCCCACGGGTAAACGGACTTACGCGGAGAAGGGGGCGGCGGCGGAGATCCTTAATATAATATTAAGGAGGTACGAGTCCGCGGGATATAAACACGTGATAGCTTTCCTCCCTAAGGATTACCGCGAAGCGTTGGAGCTAGTGAGCTATCCGATGGAGGTATATGAGGGTGATCGTTTAGACGTGTCCCGGCTCAAGAGAAAGCTCTCCTCGTTGGCTTCAGCGGGTGACTTAAGGGAGGGCTCTCGGGACCGCGTAGGCATGGCTAAGAACGCATTAAAGCGGATGTACGGAATATCCCCCGAGGCGGAGGTGAGACGGTTCGTAGATCGTATAGCGATG